>ERZ1740060.75-NODE-75-length-91864-cov-12.643183_pt1 | contig 91864 bp, 70 predicted proteins | sample MGYA00581743_ERZ1740060 | MGnify/ENA primary metagenome ERZ1740060 (study PRJEB43018, sample SAMN04849235) | marine metagenome | isolation source: floating plastic debris | place: Pacific Ocean | collected 2008-08-27 | study: EMG produced TPA metagenomics assembly... | reverse complement strand
GGTGTTCAGGTGTTCAGGTGTTCAGGTGTTCAGGTGTTCAGGTGTTCAAAATTATGAAACTGTAAATCCTAAACTAAAGAGCATAAATACAATAACACTTTAACACTAACCAAGCAGCAGGGCCACCCAGCCATTGTGATACTTAACCCCTTTGGGCCGCAATCCAACTTCCTTAGCTTTTTGCTCAATCAAAGTCTGGTCAACTTCCAAAAACCCACTGAGTAGTAACTTACCACCGGAGGCAAGTCGCTGGGCATAGAAGTCCATTTCTTCTAGTAACACATTACGATTGATATTGACTAATAGCAAGTCTGCTTTCATCGTTGCATCTAGGTCTTGAATTGTTCCCAAGAATAGCCGAATATCGTCGCAGTTATTTAAATCAAAATTTTCCTGACTGTTATCTACAGCCCATTCATTATTATCAAAAGCAGTAATTTGGGTTGCCCCTCTTTTTTTAGCCATAATGGCGAGCACTCCGGTTCCGCACCCGGCATCAATCACTATCTGGTTTTGCTGATCTAATTCCAGTTGCCACTGTAACATGAGGTAGGTAGTAGCGTGGTGACCTGTTCCGAAGGCCATTTTAGGATCAATAATGATTTCGTAAGGGTACCTTTTATCAATCTGGTGAAAGGTCGCTCTCACTAGACAGCATTCTTCTACTACAATGGGATCAAAGTGTTTTTCCCACTCTACATTCCAGTTTTTTTCCTCTACCGTTTGTACACTATAATCGGATGTAGAAAGATTGTATCGTGTTAATATCTCTTCTAACTGCTTCTGATCAAACTGTTCTTGTTCTATGTAGGCCGCCAGTCCCGCTTCAGTTTCCAGAAAAGAGTCGTAAGCCGCCTCACCCAGTTCAGCCATGAGTATTTCCCGCAGGGGTTCCGGGCAAGTGATTTCCACCGTGATGTATTGTTTCAAGATTCGATGTGTTCAGGTATTCAAGTATCCAGGTATTCACGAACACTTGAATACCTGAACACGATGATTAAAACGACTTAGCAATATCTACGAAGTCGCGTGACTTGAGTGAGGCACCACCAATTAGTCCACCGTCTACATCCAGGCAAGACAGTAGTTCTTCAGCATTACCTGGCTTCATACTTCCGCCGTAAAGGATAGAAATACCGTTAGCTACTTCTTCGCCATACTGATCGGTAATCTGCTTTCGGATAGCAGCATGCATTTCCTGGGCTTGGTCAGAAGTGGCAGTTTTACCTGTACCAATCGCCCAAATAGGTTCATAGGCAATTACAATCTTACTAAAGTCCTCAGCACTCAGGTGAAACAAACTTTTCTCGATCTGGCTCTGCACATACGCTAGCTGTTCATCTTTCTCTCGTACTACCAGTGGCTCGCCGCAACAGAAAATGGGGGTGAGACTATGTTCAAGCGTAATATCAATCTTCTCAGCCAGTAGTGAATCCATTTCGCCAAAATATTCCCGCCTTTCGCTATGCCCCAAAATCACGTATTCGGTTCCTACTGACTTAAGCATAGCTACCGAAATTTCGCCAGTATACGCCCCCGAAGCATGATTACTGCAATTCTGTGCCCCTAGAGCAATACTTGAATCAGTTAGCATAGCCTGTAGTGTAGTAAGATGAACGAAAGGGGCGCAAAGTACTACCTGCACATCGTCTCGTAGTTCATCTTTTCCCATATTGACTACCTCTGAGGTTAATATTTTTCCCTCTTCCAGTGTCTGATTCATTTTCCAGTTTCCAGCAATAATTTTTTTTCTCATAGTACTAAGTTGTGTTAGAGTGTTAATGTGTTAAGGTATTCAAGTGTGGAGAAAAAATGTAGATAGCACAGGAACACTTGAACATCCGAACACATAGCCCAAAAGTACTCGATCATTGGCAGGTTATGAACAATTCGTTCTCATTTTTACCTTTATCATCAAAATACGAAGCTATGCAGATCGATATTATTAGTTGCGTTCCAGCATTATTAGAAAGTCCGTTTTCTCACTCTATTCTTCAGCGGGCACAAGACAAGGGCATTGTGCAGGTGCAGGTACATAATTTACGCGAGTACGCGGTGAACAAACACAGGCAGGTAGATGATTATGCCTTCGGAGGAGGAGCGGGTATGGTGCTGATGATTGAGCCGATTGTTCGTTGTATTGAAAACTTACAATCTCATCGGCAGTACAATGAGATTATTTACATGAGCCCCGATGGCGAATTGCTCAATCAGCGAATGGCAAATCAGCTTTCATTACAAGAAAACATCATCATTTTGTGCGGACACTATAAAGGAGTTGACGAGCGGGTTCGGGAGCACCTGGTAACCCGCGAGATTAGCATTGGCGATTATGTGCTCTCCGGTGGCGAATTAGCGGCAGCGGTACTAGCGGATTCTATCATTCGGCTAGTTCCGGGAGTTTTATCGAATGAGACTTCGGCTTTATCTGATTCCTTCCAGGATGATCTAATTGCTCCCCCGGTCTATACTCGCCCGGCTGAGTTTAACGGCTGGTCGGTACCAAACGTGCTACTTTCGGGCAACCAAAAGCTTATTGACGAGTGGCGAGAAGAACAATCAGTAGCCCGCACACACAAGCGTCGCCCAGGCTTGTTAGCTAAATGAGTGGTACTTCAAAAAGTTAACTAGCTGCTCGTAATTCTGCATTTGTACTTCAGGAAGTGCCTTCTTCTGTAATTTTACTCGGTACTGCTCTACTAATTCTTCCCAGTTGGGTCTTTTGGCAAGCTTGGCTAAGATAATACCCCGTAACGCCCGATGAAACTCATTAATTACATAGAATGACTTTTGGGCTACCTCTTGATTATACAACGCGTCTAACGATTTTGCTGACTGATGCTTATCTAAGAAGGGAAATCCGTATTGATGCAAAAAAGATAAAATCTGCTGCTTGGTGGCATGGACATCCGCTTCCTTTGCTAAACGATAGAAGTAGGGAAACTCAGGTGCTACTTTCCGCCCGGACACCAGTAATGTGGTGCTAAACGGGCCATAATCCCTTAGTCCATTGGTAAACTGATAGACTAGTTCTTCTACCAAATTGATTCTGATACCTAAAAAAACTTCTATTTCTGTAGGTTCACGACCAGCAACTGACAGTACTACACTACTGTATCCACTACTGTTAGCTCGTTGAAACTGCCTCTTGGCTAGTATTTCCACAAAATTTAGTGCATTCAGTGACTCTTTTAATGCAGCGTATAGTCCGTTAAAAGGCGGATTAGGCACAAGTAATAGTTAAATAGTACAAAAATTTATTTTTTTAATTAAAAAAATTACTTAATTTAGATTTTATAACGCGTGTAAGGTTTATGTATTAACCGTAAAATATTGGTAATCGTTAACCAACTTGAACCTTAGTGGTATGATTTTCGTTTATGACCGTTACGGATTTATACAACAAATTCGTCAATTAGTTAAAGGTGGTGCAGAATAATGATTCCATCAACGAAAGATTACACAAGTAGTGTTTTTTGATACTAACTAAAGTACACTACTTCCATGTTATCAAAACTGTGAAATCTCTAAAATACATAGTGGCTTCAAGACTTACTGTCTTCTTTCTTCTTTTGTCAATCGTTTTTGGTTGCCAAGAAGACGGAACTGTAATGCAACAAACCGAGGCTAGCGAAAAAGACTCTGCACCGGTTGAGTTAGACTTAGACCGGATACAGGAGCGTGACACCCTAGTTGCTATTGTTAACAATAGTTCTACTGGATATTTTATTTATCGAGGGCAGCCTATGGGTTATGAATATGAGTTACTTACCCGATTGGCTGAAGCACTGGATCTAACACTTGAGATTCAACTGACAAGTAGCATTGATGAGGCAATTCAGATGCTGAATTCAGGAAGAGGCGATATTATTGCCTACAATATCGCTGTAACTACTCAATTTAAAGAGCGGTTAGCCTTTACTGAACATCACAATGAAGTAAAACAGGTGCTTGTCCAGCGAAAACCTGTCAACTGGCGACAGCAAAAGCGTCATCAGATTGAAGATTATCTTATTCGTAACCCACTGGCACTAGACGGTAAAGAGGTGTGGGTTCCAGCTAATTCTTCTTACACTGCCCGATTGAAAAATTTGTCCGAAGAAATTGGAGGGGAAATTAGGATTGTAGAGAAGGAGCTAGACTCCGAAACGCTTATCCGAATGGTTGCTGACGGTGAAATTGAATTTACCGTCGCTAAGGAGGATTTAGCCCTGGTTAATGCTACTTACTACCCTATCATTGATGTCAATACCCCCATCAGCTTTCCGCAGAAAATTGCCTGGGCTGCCCGTACCAACGCCCCCGAATTACTGGAGGCGGTGAACGGCTGGATCAAGGGGATGAAGCAGGAAGCTGATTACTATGTGATTTATAACAAATACTACAAAAGCCCCAAAGCCACCTTACGCCGGGTGCGCAGCGATTACTCTTCACTTACTGGTAGTACAATATCTCCTTACGACGAGGCTATTAAGCAAGCTGCCGATAGCCTGAACTGGGACTGGCGATTGCTAGCGGCTCAAGCGTACCAAGAATCTCGATTCGATGCTACGGCTAAATCGTGGGCGGGAGCCGTTGGATTGATGCAACTAATGCCCGCTACGGGTGAGATGTACGGGGTTACTAATATGCTTAGTCCTCAACAGAGCTTACAAGCTGCAGTGGCATATATGAAATGGCTGGATAAAATCTGGGAAAAGTATGTACCCAATAATAAAGAACGCATTAAGTTTGTGCTAGCATCTTACAACGCTGGGCAAGGCCATGTGTTGGATGCCCGACGCCTGGCTCGTAAAAATGGTGAAGACCCCGAAAGTTGGAGTAGCGTTTCTAAGTATTTGCTGCTGAAATCTAAATCAGAGTATTACAATGATCCAGTAGTAAAATCCGGCTATGTTCGTGGAGCCGAACCCGTAAATTATGTACGGGAAATTCTGACCCGCTACGAACGATATAAGCAACTGGTGGGCGAAGACTCTGCTATGGCCACGATTAAAACTTGAAATCAATGACTGATGAGTAATGATTAGTCACAGCTCATTAGTCATCAGTCACTACTCATCAGTCATTATCTGATCAACCGCAATTTTGGCGGAAAGCAAGCTTAGTGGAATCCCACCCCCGGGGTGTACGCTGCCACCGCAAAAATACAATCCTTTAATTTTCCGACTGAAATTAGCGTGTCGCAAAAAAGCGGCGTAGCGGTTATTGGAGCTATTCCCGTATAAAGCCCCTTGTGACGAAGAGGTCCGGCTCTCAATCGTCCGAGGATCGAGAATATCTTCACAAACTATTTTTGAGCTTAAATCGGTATCTAGAAGTCGGCTTAGTTTATTGATGATACTCTGACGAGCTTGGTCAATTAATTCATCCCAATCTTGCCCTGTATTATTCGGGACGTTAATCATCGTAAACCAGTTCTCACAATTAGGCGGAGCATCGTCAGGCTTGTACTTGGCAGTAATATTAACGTAGACGGTTGGGTCGTGGTAGATCGTTTTCTTCTGGAAAATATGCTCAAATTCCTGCTGGTAATCTTTACTAAAAAAGATATTGTGCAAGTCTAGTTGGGGAAATGTGTGCTTGACCCCCCAGTAAAAAATAAGTGCTGAACTAGATTTGGGTTGATTGAGTAATCGGGTAGGCGGTTTACTGTTGGGGAGCAATTTCCGATAGGTATTCACCACATCCATATTGCTCACTATTAAATCGTAAGTCCTAGCTTCACCATTCACCTTCAGCCCTTTTACGCCTGATGTGTCTGATGCAATTTCTTCTACCTTGGACTGAAAATGAAACTGTACTTTCTGCCGCTGCGCTAATTGATACAGGCTTTGGGTAATAGAGTACATTCCTTGGGTTGGAAAATAGGCTCCAATGTTAAATTCCAGATGAGGAATAATATTCATGGTGGCAGGAGCCTGGTACGGGTCAGAGCCATTATAAGTAGCGTAACGATTGAACAATTGTACTACCCGTTCGTCCTGAAACTGCTGCTCGTTCGCCTGGTGCATACTTCGGAAGAAATCCAGCCGATGCAATTTACCGTAAGCTTTCATTGCCTTGTGATTCACAAAGGTTTGCCAGCGGTGCAACGATCGCTTCATAAACAAATCTGAAAGCGTGTCATATAAATGAGCACTACGATCAAGAGCCGCCTGAATAGTCTCCGGTGGTTCGTCCGTTTTTTGAGTTACTTCTTCCAAAAACTTTTTCCGATCGGCATACGCCCTTAGAAAAGTATCGTCTTCATAAAAGTAGTGACAAGTAACGGGAAGGCGTTGATATTCAAAATGATCTTTGACCTGCTCGCCCGAAAGGGTGAACAGTTCTTCTACTAACTCGGGCAACGTAAATAAAGAGGGGCCAGCATCAAATCGATACCCATCCACCTTAATCTCACTTAGCTTGCCTCCTGGGTAAGCATTTGCCTCGTATACATCAACTAAATAGCCTTTATTGGCTAACCGGATAGCCGAAGCTATCCCAGCAATACCTGCGCCCACAATGCCTACTCGCTTGCCCATATTTATCAGTATACTATTGTAATACTTTCTTTTTTCGTGTCGTTTGCTGAAACAATACGAACAGCAAAACTACTAATCCCATTAGTAAACCAAACGCTTCACGGGTTCGCTCAATGTAAGGTTTATCATCGGTCATTTCCACTCCCACCAGACTATCATCGCTGACTATCCAGTCGAGAATGCTAGGTGTGAGATAAAAGAAGTACAAGGTGAAAATAGAGATGCCTGGGATAAGAAAAGCTAAATTGAAACGGTTGAATGTTGCCATCCCGATCATAATAGCTACAAACCCATAGAGAAACGCCCAAGTAATTGCGTCTGGGTCATTTAACTGAAAATAAGCAAATAGCGCAAAGAGCAGCGTTAGAAGTACATTAACGATTTTGTATAGCATCACTTCAGTGTTAGAGTATTGTAGTATTTGTGCAGTTACCGGGGTAACCCAATATCGACCATCCGATGCCACGCGATGTTATGGTTTTCACGTTTTGGGTTTTTAAGCTATATGTACACCTATTAAGATAACCTAAAACCTCGAACACGCTAACACAATGACACCAAAAAAGTACTAAAGTTCACGAATCCAAATATTGCGGAAGCTGACCGGATTGCTGTGATCTTGTAAAATGATAGGTCCATCACCGTGCGCCTTCCACTGAGGTGTACCGATGTACTCCGTAGTACCCTGTAACTTAGAATGGTTTTGTACTACCACACCGTTATGTAGCACAGTTACATATCCAGGCTCAATCAGTGCCCCGTTTTTTTCGTCAAACTGTGGTTCAGTATAGATGATATCGTAGGTCTCCCATTCGGTAGGAGGGCGCATAGCATTTACTAACGGTGGATACTGCTTATAAATGCTTCCAGCCTGCCCATTGGCGTAAGTGCGGTTATCATATGAGTCCAGTACTTGCACTTCATACATACCTTGCAAAAATATACCACTATTACCTCGCCCCTGACTTTCGCTGACAATCTCTTGAGGCGATCGCCACTCAATGTGTAATTGAAAGCTGCCAAAGTTATCCTTAGTTTTAATAGCTCCGGTACCTGGCTTCACTGTGAAATGACCGTCTTCTACTGTCCATTGAGTATCACCGCCATTTGCACTTTCCCATTTAGAAAGGTCATCGCCGCCAAACAGTACCACAGCATCGGAAGGAGGCGTAGCAATGCTTTCGCCCGGATCAACTTTCTCAACTTCAGGCTCCCAAAACTCGGTATCTTCGGGTTTGTACTCATCGGCTTTTTTAAACTCCTGGGCGATAAGTGATGTAGAGATAAAAACGAATAGTAGGTTGGCTAAAATGTGTTTCGTGTCCATTAAACGTGTTGATTATATAATTATAATTCTCATTTAAACCGAAGGCAGCTTCCACTTTCCGTGATACGCTGCTTTTAGAAGGGTGTTGGCTTCGGCATCATCCTCAAATTGACCCTGTTCTTCGTTCCAGTAAACTTTGCGTCCAGTCTTAAAGGCCACATTGCCTAGTTGGGCATTAACCGCTGCCAAGCGACCCACTTCAATACTACAAACAGGTTTTTCCCTAGTCTTGATGCTTTCAATAAAATCTACTGCATGCTTATCTAATCCACTTGGGCCGCGGCGATTCTGAGTTGGTAAAGCCTCCATCTTATATTTCCCATCTTCAGTTTCAGGAATTATTTCCCACTTGCTACGATCTACCACTAAAGTGCCTAAGTTTCCAATAAAAGCTACGCCGTGTCCTCGACCGTAGGGCCCTAGGTCAATGCCCATCGCGTGTTCCCAAAGCATGGAGAAGTCTTCAAATTCGTAGACTGCTTGCATAGTGTCCGGCGTTTCCTGAGCATCGTCGGGGTAAGCAAGCTTACCTCCTGATGCGATCACTGACTTAGGGGCGGTAGCATTCATTCCGGCCAAAACCATATCAATTAGATGCACTCCCCAGTCCGTCATCAAGCCTCCAGCATAATCCCAAAACCACCGAAAGTTAAAATGGAAACGATTTTTATTGAACGGACGATTAGGTGCCGGACCAAGCCACATATTGTAATCCACTCCAGTCGGTGGTTCGTCAAGATCTGGCACCATCGGAACGGGCGGTACCCAGCCCATGTAGGCCCAGGCTTTTACTAACCTGATCTTACCCAGTTTTCCCGAATTGACGTAAGCCAAAGCTTGATCCCAGTGTTCGTCACTGCGTTGCCACTGCCCAACCTGCACAATTTTATTGTAACGTTCACCCGCTCTCACCATCAGGTTACATTCTTCGATGGAATTGGCGATAGGTTTTTCTACGTATACATCCTTCCCAGCTTCACAGGCGTCTACCATCATCAAGCAATGCCAGTGATCGGGAGAACCGATGATCACCGCATCAATATCTTGTTGTTCCAGTAATTTGCGGTAATCGCCGTAGGTTTTAGGGCGTGTTCCCGTCATTTTCTCTACCTCACCAGCGCGTTTTTCCAGCACATTGGCATCCACATCGCACAGTGCGGCACACTCTACATTAGGAATATTCAAATGTGCCCTCAGATCAGAAAAACCCATACCGTTGCAGCCAATCACTCCTAAAGTGATTTTCTCATTAGCGGAGAAAATTTTAGCTGCCTGGCTTCCGATGGGCAGCACTGAGGCTAGGCTTCCGCCCGCTACCGCCACTGATGACTTCTTGATAAATGTTCTTCGGTTGGGTCTCTTCATATCAAAAATCGCTTTAGAAAAAGATGATACTGTGCAGTAGGTGCTTTTCCAGGAATGCTTTTCTAGGTTGGGAAATAGCTTATGTGTCACAAATTTATAAATTTGTGGATAACGCACTATTTTTTAAAAAAGTAATTTTTCGGGCTTCAGAAGAAGTGTTATTTATTAAAAACCAAAACCTGACAATTTTATGAACCGACGACTAAGAATGGGCATGGTAGGCGGTGGACGGGGTGCCTTTATTGGAGGCGTTCACCGTATTGCTGCTGCTATTGATGGAGAAATAGATTTGGTATGCGGAGCTTTCAGCAGTAGCCCTGAAAAATCAAAAGCCTCAGGAGCTGACTTATATCTACCACCTGAGCGCGCCTACGGCAGCTACCAGGAAATGATTGAGCAGGAAAAAGAATTGCCCGAAGGTGAACGGATGGACTTTGTGTCTATTGTTACTCCTAACCATATGCACGTACCTCCCGCTATTATGGCTCTAGAAAACGGCTTTCCGGTAATCTGTGATAAACCTGTGGCTTTTAGCTTAGCCGAAGCCAAAGAACTGAAAGAAGTAATAGAGCGTACCGGACTTACCTTTGCACTTACGCATAACTACACTGGCTACCCAATGGTAAAACAAGCCCGGGACATGGTGAAGGAAGGTACGTTTGGAAAAATTCGGAAGATCGTCGTGGAATATCCGCAGGGTTGGCTTTCTCGCACGGTAGAAAAAGAAGATTATAAGCAGGCCGTTTGGCGAACCGATCCCAAACAAGCGGGCATTAGCAGTGCGATGGGCGACATTGGTACTCATGCTGAGAACCTAGCTGAGTTCATTACCGGATTGCAGATAAAAGAGATGTGTGCTGATCTTACCTCCTTCGGCGAAGGGCGAACGCTAGACGACGACGGAAATATTCTGCTTCGCTTTGATAACGGTGCCCGGGGCGTGCTACATGCTTCTCAAATAGCTGCTGGAGAAGTTAATGACTTAAATATTCGGGTACATGGTGAGAAAGGTGGGCTAGAATGGCATCAACACACTCCTGATGTACTTACCGTAAAATGGCTCGACCAACCTGATCAGGTATATCGAGCCGGGGGTGACCGAGCTTACTTAGGCGAAAGTGCCATGGCTCACGTTCGCACTCCGGCGGGTCATCCTGAAGGCTATCTAGAAGGTTTTGCCAATATTTACCGCAACTTTGCGATGACCCTTCGTGCGCGAATGCAAGGTAAGGAGCCCGACCCCCAGCATCTAGATTTTCCCGATATTGACGATGGTATCCGAGGTATGGCTTTTATTGAAAATGCCGTCGCCTCTAGTAAGAGTGATCAGAAGTGGTATCCTTTTACCATTTAATTTAACTTCAAATTTTTTTCACACTCGAGGTAGGGTAGCGGTTCGATTATCGGTAATAGTAGTGTACATGAACTTATACCAACTATTATGAAGAAGCATTCCATTCTATCTAAATTATCTGTATTTGCAGTTATTGCCCTTACTGCTACTAGTTGCTACATTGATGTAAATGATGACGACGGATTTGGTATTGGCCCAAGCGTTAACGGCTCAGGAAACGTTATTACCGAAGGTCGCGTGTTAGACGCCTTCAGCCGAATTGAAGTGGAAGGCGATGCTAATGTATTTATTAGTCAAGGTAATGATCAAACGGTAGAAGTTGAAGCTGATGATAACATCGTTGCGATTATTACCACCCGGGTGCGGGGCGACGAATTAGAAATTAGCAGTTCACAGAACTACCGAAGCTCAAACCCAGTAAACGTGTATATTACCATTCCTACAGTTGAATCCCTCCACATTGATGGTTCGGGGGATGTATTTGGGGAGACAAGCTTGGCGGGGGATGAATTAGAACTGGAGATTCAAGGATCAGGCGATATGGATCTGGAAATTTTCTATTCTCAGTTAACGGTAGAGAGCAATGGCTCCGGCGATTTTCAGATGTTTGGTGAAGTGGATGATCAGAATATTCGTATCTCTGGCTCAGGCAACTATCAAGCTCGTGACCTAGATTCTAAAAATTGCGATATCCGCATTAGCGGAAGTGGTGACGCAGCAGTGGCTGCCTCCGAATTTCTTAAAGCCGAAATCCGCGGAAGTGGGAATATTGTCTATTATGGTAGCCCTCAGGTAGATAGCTCCGTAAGTGGCTCAGGAAATATTATCTCTTCGCGCTAATTAATTTCTACCCCTGCACCCTTTAAGACCTTAGCCAAATTAGAGGGCTTTTCAAGCCAGGCAGCCCGGAGGCCACAGCTACGGGCTGCTTCTACATTTTCCTGACGATCATCCACAAAAAGGCATTGCTCACCTTTCTGATGGGTAATCCACAGCACCCGCTGGAAAATATCACAATCAGGTTTCATTACTCCCATGTAGCAGGAGCTGAAGAAATGCGGTACGGATTCATAGAGGCGATAGGTTTTGATCCTATATTCGTTCAACGCCAATGATTCATTGTTGATCGTAGCTAGTTGATATTTATCTGCCTTGGCTAAATGACGCAGTAATCCCAGATTTTCAGGGTGAGGCTGCGACTGCGTTTCCATAAAATCGGCGTACTCTTCTAATGTGAACGAGCGCGGCTCGGTAAAAATGACCTGATCTAAGTATTCCTTCAATGAAATTCGCCCGCACTCAAAATTTTCTGCGTGCTGCTGATGCTTTTCTTCTACTTTCTCATAATTGTACTTGAATGCCGCAGCGGCTGCTTCGCGAGTAATATGATCCCAACCATTGGTTAGCAAAACTCCGCCTACATCAAAAAAAATTGTGTTTATGTTGCTCATAATATTTCCTGCTTGATTATTCTCTAAGGTATAAAAATTTGGATGGTGATTTAGTCCAGAGTACGACAATGGTCTCCTTACAATGTACTCCTACTTGCACAATTTCTCCAATACCAGATAGTTATCAAAAACAGCGTTTGGTTCGCAGCCGGATACACATCAATAGCCCAGTCACTAGCATAGAGCCCATCACAGTGGGGTAGCCCCATTTCCACTCCAGTTCGGGCATGTACTAAAGATTCACCTTATTGCTGAGCATGGACATATACAAATTCATCAGCCCATTAAGAACTTCCCGCTGGGTTTCCATCGTACTAATGGCCTGTTCAAGGTTACTGTATATATCGCGAAAAAAATGGCGAGTGGTTTCTTCTACAAAACTCTCGTCATTAATGAGTTTACTAAGCGCATCACTCAGAGATAAAATACTTTTACGCAGTTCTACGATGTGGCGGGTATAAAAAGTTATTCGCTCCACCGCTTTCTGATTGGGGTTACGAATGATACTATCTTCCAACAGAATAAGCTATTCATTGTATTCTTCGGTAACGGTGTAATAATTATCCACAGCGACATCCATAAGTGCGTGTAGTATATAATCATCGCTTACATATCCGCCCGTTGCCTGTCTCTAATCGCTCCCGAACCGGGAGCAGTATCCGCGTGTTTACTAATACAATAATTATGACTAAAAACAGGGGCTTGCGAAGCAGTTGGATAGGAAGCAGCTGGAGAAGCTGCTTCTAGATTTGTTTTCTCATCACTTGCAAATAAACTTCTGCCCTTAACGGTATTGTATAGCTACGACTAATTCGTCCAGAACTCCTCTGTACTGCCTAGCGAATAATGACTTTGCGCTGCAAGTTTACATTACCTTGCTGAATATCTACAAAGTATAATCCAGCGGGTAACCGATCCTGACGGTTTAGCTTCACTCCTCTTACTAGTTCTTGTGCCGGCATCTCTAAAGATTCTAGCGCATTGCCGAAAACGTCTAACAATCTGATCGTAGCTACTTCTCCGTAGGGTAACCCTTCTACTTGTAGTGTTAACGCACCCTGCGTTGGATTCGGGAATACTCGAATATCCAGCACCGACGTGTTTAAGGATTTATACCCATCTACTTCTACACTAGTTATTTTTGAGTAATCAAACCTTCCGTCAAAGTCTACCTGGCGCAAGCGATAGTATACTGTACCTACTAGTGAGTTTTCGTCTTTGTAGGAGTATGATAATATGCTTGAGCTATTACCTGCTCCGTCTACTATACCAATAACATCCCATGACTCACCATCTTTTGAGCGTTGTATTTCAAAGAAATCATTATTAACCTCCGACGCTGTTCTCCATTTGAGAAGTACACTAAACCGCTGTGTTTCAGCCATGAATTCTAAAAACTCTACCGGAAGTACCGCAGGCTCAGTACTACCCAAAGTAATTATTTTCTCAGAAAACGGAACATAATTAGCAGGGGTAGTGGTATTTATCAAAGTACCTCCACTACCATCACCACTGTGGTTCGTTCCACCGAAGTTATCCCACTCTGAATCTGAGTTGTCCCAAACCATCACAACTAGAGTATTAACATCAGCTGGAGGATCACTGCTAGTATCCCAACTCAGACCAATAGCAGCTGATACACTACCTGAGGGCGCAGTACCTGCATCATCAGTAACTACCCAATACTCTTTTCGACTAATACTTTGAATACTAGGATCGCTGGTTGCTGACATACTAGTTACCCGGCCATCATCTTCGGCACTATTATTAAAATATTCTGCCTGCCAGGTAAGTGTTTGTCCAGTGTGCGTAGCATCATTCACCACCAATTGCCCTAAACGACTACTCTTGCCCACCGGGAAGGTAAAGCCATCATTATCATCTAATATCGCTTGCATGGGTCCATTTACAAAGCGCGTGGAGGAACTACCACTGGTCGTAGCACCTTGCAGCATTCGGAGTGAGTTGTCTGCATCAGTAGTAATTTGTCCGCTGGTGAAAACTAGTTCACCTTCAATTTCTATATCCTGGTTGCTAGAAATACCCCGGGTACCATCAGCTGCATTGACCACCGTGACCCCTGAAGAGTTGTCAATTTCTAGCTCATTAAAAGCATTGCTCCCCGTAAATCCTCCGCTAATTACTTGAGGTGAAGACCCGGCCATTGTAATGTGAGAATTTCCTCCTCCGTTATCGAAGGTGCTTGCATCGCTTTTATATACATTGCCTCTTACAATGACAGTACTATTTCCATCAGGCACCACCAAATTAGTAGTCTCGCGAATATCGAGGTCTTCGCAAATGTTAAGCGTAAAGTTATTAGGCAAAGTACGGCTACCGCTACCGGAAAAGACTACCCGACGGATGTTCGGAAGATCATTTAGTACCGTATATGAACCGGTACCGGCATACTCTAATCCACCACCGCCAGAGCAAGCACCATCGGGAAAGAAATCTTCATAATCACCCGTAGGAAATGAAACAGAGCTACCATTAGACTCCAGCCGGATAGTTCCTTCGCCCGTCACAAACCCTAAGTTATGATTACTAGTACCATTCTGAATAACTAGAGTTCCACCCGACTCAATAGTTATTTTTCGGGTACGGATATTACTCTGATCCAATATCAGTACATCTCCATCTTGAATAATAATATCGGGGGTTGCACCCGATATTGGAGCTACTCCCCCTTGGTACGTTCCATTATCAAAGAAATTACCCCCTCCGGTATCATCGGTAAGAAACTGAGGTACCTGATCAGGAATAGCTGCCCCACACAGTAGGCTAGTTCCGTCGTTCTGAAGGGTTATACCAGCGGTGTAGACTCCTTCCAGAGTAGCATCTGACTGATTAGTAAATGGATAGCTTATCTGCAGATTACTCTCATCAAAATCAGCGGTAGAGAATACCTTATCCCAGGTATCATCAGTGTTATAGAGTCGAGCGGGACCATAGTTGGCAATGGTGTATGAGCTTCCTCCTGCGTTAGTAATTCTGACATCATTTGGGTCATAGTTCACGGTGATATCACCACTAAAACCACTTATTCCGCTAGATTTTACAATCCAATAATATTGAAGCACATTATTAGCATCCGAGATATCAGGGTCGGTACAAGCAGGAGGATTATTTTCGGCATCTTCAGCAATAGGAGGCACATCTCTAACTGGGCGGATAGTAATTGAACCAGCTGACATATCGTTGATGGTAATCACTGCTGGAGTATACCCTATCAGCCCAACTGGATAAGTAAAAGTTTCATTGCCACTACTAACGGAATTGAAGAACTTACGAATACCAAAGTCGCGAATGGCACTGTTGGTTTGAATCATATTATTTACATTGAAGTCGGTAACCGAAGTACCTCCACTACCATTTTCAATGACTGCACTAGTTGATAACTCGATTAAATTACCTCCTACGTCAAAAATGCCCGTATTGAGAACTAGCTTTCCATTGATTTGAAAGTTCTCTTCAGTGTCAGGAATAATTAGCCCAGAGGCATTGTCTAGCTCCACAACCCCAAATGTGCTAGTTCCTGGACTTGAGCGATCCAGATTTTGCTGCTGACTTCCGTTAAACACAATCCCCGATCCAGCCGCATCACTAGTATGCGTGGCATCATGTACTAAGTCTTTCTTAATGTTAAAAGCATGAGTTTGAGTACTGAGGGTACCTGCGTAGATAAATGCATTGTTGTCTACCGTAACATCTTTTGAGAGAGTAAGCGTACCACTTCCTGATTTTTCAAAATTCCAGAAATTGGTAGTACCGCTTCCCGTAATTGTTACGCTAGATGATGTTGAGAAATACGTAAACTGATTGTTAGTAGAATTTCCGCTAGTGGCGAATGTGCCATTATTATTCAGATTTTCATTAATGGTCAAGTTAAACCCGTTGGCATCAAATGCTGCTCCGGTTCCAATATCTAAGATATTAGTCGTTAGGGGTAAATTGTAAAGTTCTGCCGAAATATTAGATGACGCTAGCTCTAGTTCTGATAAACTGATATTACTCTGTATGCCGAAGCGATCCTGATTAGCTGGAGTATTACCATTTCCGATAGTGATAACTGTTCCGTCGGTAATATTGTCGGTGGCTGGCTGTAGTAACAGACTAGCTGCCGTGGTGGAGTTATTATCCCGAACAATGGTAAGAGAACCAGCCGTATGCTCAAACGAGCTTCCGGCATTGATAACTTCTAGTAGTCCTCTATTTGCTTCAGGAGCGGCATTTTTCCCAATCACTACAGTACCACCACTCTGGGAATACTGGATCACGCCCGTATTAGCCGTTAAGCCCCGACGAACTTGTGAACCTACAGTTAAAGCTCCGCTACTGATTTCCAGATTGGCGTTACCAGATGAGGAGTATTCGATATAATTATTACCGTTCCCTACGAGGTCATCCATATTGACAGTACCGCCGTCTATTACCAGAGCCCCATCGAGAAGGATACCAGTATCATCACCTGACACGTTAACCGTTCCCTGGGTTACTTGTAAACCAGCCGCTCCAGGAATTTCAAAGTCACCTCCACCAGTCGTCAGATCAATATTGATTCCACTATTGTTTAGTGCTAATATTCCTCTTTGCAGTTCAATAGCTTTGGTAGCCCCACTGGTACTGGCACCCAAAGTGAAATTCGTATTGATACTTATCGTAGAGTCTTCGTGATTTTTATTTACTACTAGTCGATACAAATCAGGATTAACTGTGGCACTACTGCTAAATACCGTACTACTATCCCCGATTATGTTCAGTGTGATATTGCTTTCGTTTCCATCATCGCTCGTAAAAAGATCTAGCAGTGAATCATCATCTCGTAGCTCTATATTCCCACCTACATTTAATTGGTGATTGATGTTGGCAGCACCCCCCGTCTCTACATAGAGCTGATTGGCATTTGTAGTACCATCAGTATCAAGGATTATATCTCCACCTACTGTAATCGTTCGGGCATTTCCAGTGTTCTGAAAGATGATGCGCCCTTCGTTATTTGAGCCGATACCACCAATTCGCAGTGAGTCTTCTACATAAATATTACCCGCACTACCAGTGCTCATTAATATGGTTCCACCAAAACGTATATTAAGGTTTTTACAGGATATATCTGTGGCAAAGGTCACTGAGCGACTATCATTATAATTCGCAGAAGACCCGGGCACACTTAGCCTTGGAAACTCCGTAAGGTTAGTAGGAGCCGTTACATTACCACTATTGGAACGCATTATAAAGCTAGCTCCTTCAGTTCTAGCAAATTCGCCTAAGTTAGCATCGAGAGTAGGAGTACTCGTGCTAGACAACTGAAATTGAATTTCACCATCGCCCGCTATTCTACCATCGACCTTTAAGCCTCGGGTAGGAGTTATAACGAGCCTGCTCATATTGCCTTCTATTGCACCAGCTTCTGGGTTTTGCTCTAGCACTAACTCAGCTATTTCATGAGGGGAAGCAGTAGTACCTACATTGAGCGTCACCCTATGACGTTGATAAGAACCCGGCGAACCAGAGTAGCCAATGTTTACAATATCGCCGACCCCAGGGGTGGACGAAGCTGCTGCCCCACCGTACCCTACTGTAGACCAAGTAGAATTACTTCCCCAGTTTCCGTTGGCTACTCTTGAGTAATATACTGTTGGTGAACCAGTAAATCTATTAGATTCTCCCGCCGTAAAATTCGCTTCAACTAGTTCAAACCCGGTAAAGCTTGCTTGAGTAAATTGCCCTCCTGTATCGCTTCCATTAAAAGTAATGATTCGGGTTCGGTTATCTACACCAGCACTTTGGTTAGCTGTATTAGGAGCTGTTGAGGTAAATATATCAGTTCTATCTTCTGCTGGGTCAGATTCAAAGTACCGATCATAAGTACCTGCACCTAATACATAGCCAGGTACATAATTATCTTCACTACTACTTGCATACAGGTTGGGGCGGTCTCTTCCAGCAACTACTGATGCCGAACCTCGATAGTAAAACCGGAAGGCTACCGTGGGCAAATCCGTAAAATCATCGTGTCGTACCCGCCAGTAGTGCTGAAGAATTTCTCCACCACCTAAATTAGAGGTTTGTAATTCACCGCTTACCACGTTGATCTGTACATAGCCACTATCCACAAAATCTTTCACTTTCATTTGAGCCGGACGGGAAATGAGGGTAGTGCCTCCGTCGGGGGTAAAGCCTACCGGAAACGTAATTGGGCTGTTATTATTAATGCGCGATGTTTCATCTTCAGCTATGGTATTACCGCCAATTTTTAATCGTAAGCCACCGTCACTGGCGTTACCATCGGTGAACACCAGGATATTTCCAATTACCCCATCATTATTCACTCTGATGATACTGCTGTTAGCTACATCATTGTCAAAATAGGTTCCTCCCCCATTATTAATATTCCATATTTCGTCAACAGTCAGCGTATTACCTTTCACGTAGATACGACCGTTCAGATACTCCATCCGCTCAACATATACATCCGTATCGAACTCAACTGTTTCACCATCCCCTACATTAAAACGTATGTTACCAAAGGTAGCATTATCGGTAGTGGCAATAGAAATAGCACCACTGTTCCCTTCTCTCATGCGAATTTGAGCAGTTGATGGAGTTCCGCCTGATGCTGGGTACGAGCCACTGCTGAAGTACGTACCTAAGCGATCTTGGTTAGTAATATCTCCCCAGATTCGGAACGTATAGGCATTCTGGTCAAGAGCACCAGACAGCACTGACATATCCCCGTTAATATCGAACCGGATACTACCGTTATTCCCCGTTCGAGCAATAGTACGTAGTTCATTTCCAGTGGTGCGGTCTAGAACAAAATTGCCCATTTCTAACTGACCTATACCTCCACCTGTTACTCCCCAGTAGACAGTATCAATTGCTGAGGTAGCATCCGTTTGATTAAAGTAAGTGGTGTTATAATGAGTTGGTTCGTCACCATTATCATCATAATCGGGTGTTCCACCGAAGAGGCACTGATACGCTGAGTTACGGCCTACGTAGAAGCTACCACCTACGTACACATCGTTTACATTGGTGGCAGAAGTAACTGCTGAAAAAGTAACTGGAAAGTTTCCGAGCGGATTATCATAATATGTATCGTCATGGCCGTGAATAATGAAATCATTAATGACAACTAATGATTGGGCTGATATAGTAACTGGATCGCCGCTTGGGCCTGATGTTCCTCCGTCTAAATCAATTTCTCCGACTGAAGCACCATCAGCTCTCATATTTACGCTGTAAAAAGGCGCACGAGAAGTGATAGTAGCATTATTGATATTACTTGACTCAACAGTCACGGTACCTCCCGTTACATTTACGTTACCAGGGTCACTATTAATGAAGATAGCTCCCCGGCTGTTCGCCCCGGTCACCGTTAATGTTCCACCCGACATTAGGAATACATTACCCGTGTAAGTCAGACTAAATATATAGTAATCACCACTGGCTCCACTTATATCACCGTCTACGGTTACATCGCCACCCGATTGGTCGTACCCCCCCAGGCTACCTGATCCCACAATTGAGGTTCTGATTTGGTTGGTAAGCACGGTTCCTCCTTCAATCTTAATCAGTCCATTTTCGCGCAAGGTTAATCCACTGCCCCCAGTGGCTTCTAAGTAGCCCGCACTCACTTGTACCGTTCCGTAGGGAACAATAGCAGTAGAGGAGGTTTTCCGAACATCGCCACCATCTACCCATAAACGAGCGGTAGATGAGATAGAATAATTACCATTACGATTCAATACCGGAATTTCCACATTACTACGAATATCTGCCGTACCATTAATCAAGGCAAAGGCATTGGTGTTCTCGGTAGCTGTTTGCTGGTCGGAGTTCACATTATCGTTCGCAAAACCTAGTAACCGAAAATTATCTTCACTGCTAGCCCGGAGTGATAATAGATAGGTATCATCTACTCCCTTATCTATCACGATCCGGTAGAAGTACGTGGTACCGTTACAGTTGACGGTTTGGTCAACATTATCACTAGCAAATGTGACATCTACAATACCGTTTGTAGCTTCACTAGTGTAATAGGCATTGTTAGGATCACGCCGATCAGTATCCGAAGCAAAATCAGCTCGATTGGTAAAGCGTACTTGCCCCTGATTGGTAAAGTCACCGTAAAGCGTAAAAGCGTGGCGCACGTTGGCAGTAGAGGTAGAAATATTACCAATACGAGTACCACTGTTGTTAGTAATTAAGGCATCACCAAATACGGTAAAGTTACGAGCCGTCGTGGTTCCATCACCAAATTGGAAACCACCGTTTCTCACCTCAAAGTCACCATTTAGGGTAATATCAGCTCCAAGCAGTGCATCATCTGAATTATTATCGAGCTCAATCCGTAAGTTTTTGAATGTACGATCTTGATTTAGACTGATTTCTCCTGCGGCAGCAATAACTACCGTACCGCCGTTATCAGTATCAGCAAAACCGATATTTCCTGTGACTATCCCGGTCGGAAAATTATCTACCAAGCCACCGCCCGGATTATTTCCCGCCATTCGGATAAATCCAGTTCCGTTAATTGTATTGAAATTGTGTCCAGTAGTCGTTGTCACATTCAGTTCTCCGTCTACCTTAATTGTGTTTACCTCTAAATTATCCGTGCCAGGCTGAATCGTTACGGTTCGACCTGAACGGATAATCACTTCGTCAGCGGCCACTGGGATCGCACTGGAAGGATTATTGAAAATTGGTGCCGTAGAGGCATCAGTGGTCCAGGTGGTAGGATCATCCCAGTCGCCATCTTGAAATACGTACCAGGTTTGTGACAACAGTGGATTACCTGTACCCAATGTGTAATACCCAGTGTTGAGCCGCGATGAGGGTACACTTGCCACTACCTGATTTCCCCCTTCTACGGCATAACTATCGACGTATATTCGGTCAAAATCACCCCCTGAAGTAGAACGATAGAGGAGAACGTAATTAGATAACGCCCCCGAGTAGGTAAGTCCGGCTTCGCCAAAGTCAAAAACCATTTCTACGCTTACGTCGCCACCATCTACTCCAGCTCCACCGCCTCCTTGGTTCACTTCCACATACCAGTCGCGAGCCCAACGGTCGGTAATATTCACTATGTCAGCCCGGTTAGTCGTTACTCCATCTGCGTGTGTAGTGCCACTATGAGCGAACATAACGTACTCATCGGTATCCAAAGAGCTAGCACTTTCACGGATAGTAAGAGCGCCACTGCTTTGTGAATTAGTCCGGGTATTAGTGCCATCTGAGCCAATACCTCGGATATCTTCATCGTAGCTGCTGTTATAGTCAGTATCGTTCCCGAAGAAATCATCAGTAATGGTAATACTATATTTCTGGCTAAGATAGTTTTCTATGATGAGGCGATCGGCATTACTTAGTGACTCATCAAACATAATGATCTCAGCAATATCACCACTGAAGTCTTGATCGGTTTCGTAGTTACCATCTACCGCATCTTGCTCCCCACCTAATGCTAGGGTTCCCCCAGCAGTCATTGATGCTGCGCTACTATTAATGTCGTTATATTCTACATCCGTATCAAGGTTATGTATTAGTTGGCTATTGCTACGTTGCCAGCGCGTACTCAAGACCCGAGCATTAGCACTAGTTAAATCACCTGTACCTCTATTATTACCATTGACAAAAGTTCCCAGTACACCTGATGACGAGTTAAGTATTAAATACTCATTACTACTTCCACTTACTGCGTAAGATACTATACCGTTCCCGTTAAGATCCACTATAGGATCTGCTTCTCTTAATACAATGATGGTAGTAATTGCGTCAGTAGGCATTAAACTAAAAGATGATAGTATTAACCGCTCTGAGTTACTAGCATCGAAACGAACTACGGGAAGATTATTAAAAGGCGCTCCACCATCCAATACAAAAGAAGGAACGTCGGGATCAGAGCCATCAGTGTTTGAACCAAGTGCTGAGGGTTGAAGAGTAAGAGAATTACCCGATTTATCAGCCCAAGAAGACACATCAGCACCATTACTCAGCCCAGGAGTGAGCGTACTCGCATCCAGCCAAAGGACATTTCGGGGTCGCCCGGAAGAACCATCAAAATTACCTACCCCCGCAGGCCCGATTTGAGCTAGTATATTAGTGCTAAGAAATAGACAAGTAGTAATAAAAAACGTTATCGCAAACTCTTGGTATCTCATATTCATACTTGAAGAATGTACTTCTACAAGCACAATAATACGAGCGAAGTATGAAGCGGTACAAGCTCACTACATTTTCGGCATGTAAGGCTATTCACTGAATTTGCACATTTTCAGAGGAAAAACACTTCTGTACTCTACAGATACCCCCTTCTTCTGAAGGTTTCTCTGTCAGGCGATTATTACTTATGCGTAGACCACTGAATTAGCACAGCCAGCGCGTTGTTTTCGAGATATCTCTATAAATATTTATTAAATATTACATAGAACATAATATGTTCTTATTTCTCACGATGTAAGGATATTACTATAAATTGAATTATTTATTCTTAATATAATTAAATAAAATCACGATTTTATTTAATTATATGTTACAGTAACCCTCTCGCTTTAATCTCCAAATACTTGTTAATGGTATCTACTGAGAGTTGTTGAGGAGTGGTGAGGAGTGCCTGAATGCCATAATGATACAACTCATCAGCTATTTGCTGTTTTTCGTCAATAAACTGTTCGGCAATAGTATTGCGATATACTGCCCGAAGGTTCGTCACTTCCTGTCCGGCAAATTCGTACAACTCGGTATTTTTAAAGAAAATAACAATAGGAAGGTGTTGTCGAGCAATTTTCCGCAAATATGGTAACTGACGATGCAGAGCCGACACCGACTCGAAATTAGAAAAAATCAATAATAAACTTCGCTGAGCCAGTCGTCGCTTAGTAGTGGCGTAAAGGGCTGCGTAATTGACCTCTTTATAAGCCGTCTTCTGATTATACAAAGCTTCCATCAGCAAGTAGAGTTGCCGACTTCGGCGGTGAGCAGGGACAAAACCCTGCACTTTATGCTGAAAGGTAATCAGTCCGGCTTTATCTTCTTTTTTGAGGACAATATTGGAGATGACTAAACTGGCATTGATAGCGTAATCTAGCAACGTCATTCCCCCAAAAGGCATTTTCATGCTTCGACTTTTGTCTATTACTGCGTATACCGACTGAGCCCGTTCATCTTGATAGTTGTTCACCATCAGGCTATCTCGCCGAGCCGTTGCTTTCCAGTTAATAGTACGGTAATCGTCACCTGCTACATACTCCTTAATCTGCTCAAATTCTTGATTATGCCCCAGCCGTCGAATCTTCTTAATGCCGATTTCGGTCAGGTGATTTGAAAACGCCAACAGCTCGTACTTACGCATCTGAATAAACGAGGGGTATACCGCCACCTCTGTAGCGGATGCTAAACGATACCGACGGCGTACCAACCGTAGGGGAGACTGTACAAAGGTATTAACCGTGCCAAACTGGTACACACCCCGCTTTACCGGGCGTACTATGTAGCTATAATTTTTCTTTTCCTGAGGACGTAAATTAAACTGAATACTAAAATTCCGTTCCTGAAACTGGTAAGGTAGTTCGTCAATAATCTGACCGTGAACCGGAAATGAGTAATGATTTTTGAGATCAACCGTTAGGATATTTTCGTCACCGTTAGATAGTCGCTCGGGACAAACCCGGTCTCCTGTCACTCCCTGCCGAACCCGAAATAGTAAAATAATATCAGCCAGGAAAAGTACTACCAACACTACCAACGCCACTTGCCCTACTGGAAATAAAATCGGTACACTGAACCCTAGCAACAGCAACAGGGTAACGGCACCTATCGACCAGAAGAACCATGGAGTAAGATAGAGCTGGCGAAAAATCATATATCAACCACTAACGGGGCACTTCTACTTGGTCTAAAATCAGTTTGAGCACATCGGTTGCTGAGCGACCTTCCATTTCTACTTCGGGAGTAATCATCACCCGATGAACCAAAACGGGCAAGGCTACGTACTGAATGTCTTCAGGAGTAACAAAGTCGCGCCCGCGGATAGCGGCTAGTGCCTTGGAACCAGAAAGTATGGCTAAGGATGCCCGAGGGGATGCTCCTAAGTATAATGAGGGATGCTGACGGGTTTCGTGTACTAGATGAGCGATGTAGCTAACCAAATGTTCTTCTACCCGAATATCACCTATCGTCGTCCGGTGTTGCCTTAGCTGTTCAGCCGATATAATGGGTGATACTACTTCCATATCTAATGAAGTATTCCGTTTATGAAATCGGGATAACATCATGGTTTCTTCTTCCAGTGATGGATAGGTTACTTCTATTTTGAAGAGAAATCGGTCTAATTGGGCTTCAGGCAGGCGATACGTGCCTTCCTGCTCAATCGGGTTTTGGGTAGCTACTACCAAAAAGGGTGACTCCAATGGATAAGTTTTTCCGTCTACCGTTACCTGTCGCTCTTCCATAGCCTCGAATAAAGAAGCCTGGGTTTTGGCGGGTGCACGGTTAATCTCATCTACCAGCACAATGTTAGAAAATATCGGTCCCGATCTAAACTCAAAATCAGCCGTTTTGGCATTAAATACCGATGTGCCAATAACATCCGAAGGCATCAGGTCAGGGGTAAACTGAATGCGGGAAAACTGCACCGATACAACGCGGGCAATGAGTTTAGCTGTCAGGGTTTTGGCGACTCCAGGTACTCCTTCTAACAGTACGTGCCCGTCCGCCAATAGTGCCACTAGCAATAGGTCAACCATGGATTCCTGACCAACTACCCACTGACCAATGCTCTTCCGCACGGCATCTACGCTTTCTTTCAGAGGCGATAAATCGATTCGAGACTTAAAGGCTGAGCCTTCTGATGGTTCCATATATAGTACTTATAAAATAGTCGTGATCAAAAGTTCAATGAGCAATCAACTAAGCTGCTTTTTACCCTGATAAAAATCATTGATTTGCTTATTCAGCTTTAGTAACTCTTCTTCCTTTATCTGATTAGCCCGCTGGATATGAATTATGTGATCTAATAATGCATCTACTTCACGTTGCTCTCTATCTGATTTATGCGCGAGTCTTTCCCGAAATTCTGGATTAGTAAGGTCAGGCAGCAAACGATACTGATTCCGGATAAACCGGAGGAAGTGAGCCACCTTTTTATCTGCCAGCTTTTTATGGTTTCGGGTGCGATAATACAAATTGGCTACCGTAGAGACAAACTCTAATGTAGTATTCGCTGGTGGCCGATGCAGGGGAATGGCTCGCTGCTTGCGTTTGGTTTCAAATAGTATGAATAATAACAAACCCCACAGCCCAGCGTACAGTCCCCAACGTAGCGGCGGCTCACTTAGTAAAAATCGCAGAGGCGAGCCTGACTCCAATCGGCCTACCTGGTAGTATTCCGTCCAGAGAACATCTTGAACAGGTAAAAATGATAGCGCACTAGCCACTTCGGCGTATCGCTGTTCGTGCAGCATCTCATAATTGGTAAATAACCGAGGTTCACTGTGTAAATACAGCTTCCCATTACCCCAGTCTACCTGGAGTAATATCGGAGAATCAGCCGCATTACGCTTGAGTACGGTAGTTCGGGTACTATCGTAGGATGTGAATACGCTACGGTCAATCATCATCCCGTCCGTTACTAGTGAATCAATGTTACCGAACAATGGCTCTGTGTCGGTCTCGAGGTTCAGCGTATCAGCGAAATAACCATAAAAGTAGTTAGATGCAATGAAAGCTTGCCTCCCGTTGGTCACGGCGGTAAATAATACATCCATATCTAAGCTATCTGGACCAAAACTCCTGCTTAATACCAGGATATTGGGTGGTAGAGCGTTGCTCTGGTCAAGCTCGTATAGTGTTTCATAGGAAGTCTGTATTTGCTTCCCAGGAAATAAATCCTGAATCAGATCGCGTAGCACGTACGTACCGTAGGGAATTTTATCCCGATGGTGCAGAGTCATGCTCCAATCAGTAGGCGGCGGGGTGAGCAGTTCTACTACCACTAGCAGGGCAACGGTTATGATCAGAAAGAAGTAGTATTTCCGCATCTTCATCGCTTACACGGCTTGAGTTGGCGATAATTCATTGGCCTGACGTTGAGCATCGCGGTACAGGTTCTCATCTGCCGGAAAATCACCGTACCAGGTATATTCGTGCAAATACCCCAGATACGATAGCTTCTTTCGTAGCGAATCTGACGTAAGTTCGGCTAAATAGTCGTGATTAGTTTTACCCGGATGCCAGTCAATTTGCTGCTGATCACTCAGCTTCTTGAGTGCCCACAGGTAGCACCACCGAATAGCCTGCCGATAATTTCGCTGCTGTACTGCTCGGCTAATCTCCTGTTCAAAATCAATTTTATGAATATCCTCTGTCTCGCCCACGTATCGTACCTGCGACTTAGGAGTACGACCGAGTAGCTGATTAGCATCTATGCCTAACAACTGTAGCACGGCGTAGATAATAGCTAGAGCACAGAGCACATAAAATCCAATTTTTATGATCTGTGCCCACTCCTCGTCTACTTCTAATTGGGGAAAGTACTGTGACAGCCACTGCCAGAATCTCGACCACAGATCAACCTTGACTTGTCCTCGCTCAGGATAATCAAAGTCATCATCAGCTAGATAAGCTTCTATCTTTTCAGCGGAAAATGAGCGAGACGGTTCACTCCGAACGGAGTCAGCTGGCAAGGCTTGAGCCATTGCTGAGATATTTAACAACAGCAATAGAACTAACCATCGCAATCCTACTGAGTAAATTGTCTTTTGGTAACGTAAGTATATCAAAATGTTTCGTCAGGGTCAGTAGCCGACTGATTAGTATTACCGATAGCGTTAATATCTTGCATAAGCCCGGCTGACTCCTTTTTTTCTACCAGATTACCATACTGAAACGCGATAGCTACCAACGTAATCGCCGATAATAACTGATTTCCTAGGGTGTTAAGCACTTGAGCAAGAATGTAACCAACCTTATACAGTAACGACTTGTCTCCCATCATCATCTCGCCCGAAGCGGTAAAGAAAGAATCCGTACCCATCATCAGTAAAGCGGGTAATCCGATGATGGTTCCCAGCATGGTTTGCAGAATAATCATCACGACAATCAGTAGCAGCGTACTTAGGTAATTACCCGAAACTAGGCGAAAGCAGCGACTAAACGCATCACCAACAGAGAGCTTTTCCTGGGTCATCACCGCAAAAATTAGAGACAGAGCAGCCAAAAGTATGAACCCGGGAATGATTAGAAACATAAACCCTAGCACTACTACCAACCCTGTCACTATTATAGCTAGTATTGTCTTAAGCAAGACAGGTTTTACTCCCTCCCAGATATCAGCTACTTCTTGTGGCGCACCATCTTGCTGCATATATCTTTCCAAATAAACGTGGACGACGGCAATGACCAATGCCCCACCAAACAGTGAAAAAACTCCGTTTAAAGCAGTACCCCCCATAAACCCAGTAGTTGTTCCACTTTGAATCAATGTAGGTAACATACCATTGATAATCCCTACGATTACCAGTAGTGGTCCGGCAATAAACAGCAGACATTTGCCCAGTGGTACCAGGTTCTGACGAATAAAGGCAAAGGTGGCGTTTATCTTTTCGCCGAAATCCCGCTTTTCGTAAAGATCAATCTTGGAGAAGTTTTGCATGTTTGGCTATTTTCTGAGGATATATAACAAAGTAATAGACTACCACAAACGCTGAAGAACCGATAATCGCCAATTTTGCTACGGTAGGTAAATCAGTAAGTCGGGTCACGAATGATTCTAAAAAGCCGGCTGCGATAAACAACGGTACTAGCCCAATCACCATTTTAGCCCCCCGGCGCGCCCCTCGCTGAAAAGAAAGCATCCGGGGATAAGTACCCGGAAATAGGATACTGTTACCCATTGTCAATCCCGCGCCTCCGGCAATAATGATTGAAGCAATCTCGATTGTACCGTGAATCCAGATAGTTAAGGCAGACTCAAATAATAATCCCTGTTCATGGAAGAAGTACTGAAATGCCCCGAGCATAATTCCGTTTTGTAACAAAATAAACCCACTCCCAATAGATAGCAGAATACCTGCCGCAAACGCGTAGAACGATACTCGAATGTTATTAAATGTAATAGCAAAAAACATATCGACCTGCTTACTATCCTTATACACCCGCATCGGGTCGCCCTGAGCAATATTATCTAACGTCATATTCACGTAAGCATCACCCAAAATTAAGCGGACAAATGTTTCATCATGAGCGGCAGAAGTTGCTCCAACTAGTACTGCTAAACTGAAAATAATGAAAGAGTACAAAAGTGGTTTCCGAGCTTGATAAAACAGTAGCGGTAACTCTTCGCGCCAAAACGTGATCAGCCGATTGCGATCTTCTCGCTTGTTTTGGTAAATCTTCTGATGAACTCGCGAGGCCAGATTATTTAGATAGCGAGTGGTATTGCTATTCGGGTAGTAGGTGTTGGCGTAAGCTAAGTCATCGGTTACTTCTACAAAGTGAGCCGACAGTTGATCGGGATCCACCCGATTTTTCTGCGATAACATCGCATCAAAGGCTTCCCATTTTTCCAGACGTTGTTTTACAAAAGCGGCCTCTCGCATACCACAGTAAGGTTCTGACGAAACTTTATAAGCAAATTGCTATCCAAATAGCTAATTTAGTGTATTGTCACTAAAGATCATGAGCCATATCTATGCAAAAGATTAAAATTCAAACAACCCAGAATGTCGCTATTGAGTTTGTTCTGGCCGGGCTAGGCAGTCGTATACTGGCTTACTTGATTGATTCGCTGATAGTAGGCGTGTATTTGATCGCTGTATTCTGGGGGTATCTTTCTACCATTGACTCTGAGCCGTCGACCGTTATCCTAATTCTACTCTTCCTTCCTTCCTTTTTGTATCACCTACTGTGCGAAACTCTCTTAAATGGTCAGTCCGTAGGCAAACGCCAAATGAATATTCGGGTGGTTCGGTTAGATGGCTCCCCCCCCGGCTTCAGTGCTTACCTGCTACGCTGGCTATTACGCCCTATTGACCTTATTCTCTTTTCGGGCGGAGTAGCTATTCTTAGCATCGCTGTTTCACAAAACGACCAGCGACTGGGCGATTTGGCAGCGGGTACCACGGTCGTAAAAACAAAAGATGCTCCATCGCTGGCTATGTTTACGGTAGATGAAGATCACCAGCCCCAATTCCCTCAGGTTACTCAACTATCCGACGCAGATATTGAGACTATCTTACGAGTCATTACTACCTACCGCGAAACTGGGCAAACTGCTCCCTTGCGAGCCACCGCAGAGAAAATAGAAACATTATTAAGCATAACCCATGATATGCGCCCGCTACAATTTTTGTACACCATTGTACGGGATTACAAACATATTACGGCTCAATAAACTTATCAGGGGAGATAGTTGACAATCAACTATTGCTACGCGCTTTTTATGAAACTCATCGCTGCCCCTGAAAACTGGTTAGAACGTCTGGCGGTATGGCTAAAAATAGCTCCTACTCCCATTAGCGATACTCATCTCTCATTTATGATGGCTCGCACGATCATGGTTGGAGTGAAATTAGGTGTTTTTGAAGCACTGGCCGAACAATCACGAACGGTAGACGAGATTGCTACTTATTGCTCTACGCACAAAACTGCCACGCAAACTTTACTAAACACGCTGGTACACCTTGGCTACATAAAACTCCGTCGCGATCAGTATCGTTTATCAACTCTGGCTCGCAAGTGGATGCTAAAAGATGCTAACCAATCGCTTTACGACAAGATGATGCTACAGTTTCTAGAATGGGAGTTTGTAGAGCACTATGAAGACTACGTACGCACTGGGCAGCCTGTTGATTATCACAACTACATGAATAATCAACAATGGCAAATCTACCAGCGAGGAATGCGCTCAGTCGCGGGAATTTCGGCTGATGAGGTGGCTCTTCGTACTCCTATTCCTAAAAAAGCCACTAAACTGCTGGATATTGGTGGGGCGCACGGATATTACTCCGTGGCACTATGCCGACGTTATCCTCAGCTTCAATCTACTATCCTAGAGCTTCCGGCAGCTATTGAACATGCTCAAGATATTTTAGCCCAAGAAGAAATGAGCAGCCGCGTGGTACACCACGCCGGAGATGCCTTAACCGATGATCTGGGAAGAAGTGAGTGGGACGTAATTTTTATCTCGAGCCTAACCCATCACTTTGATGACACCACTAATATTGCCTTAGCCAAACGGATAGCCCAAGCATTAAAACCGGGTGGTTATTATATCGTTCAGGATTTTATCCGAATAGATACTCCTAAATCAGGAGATCATTTGGGCGGGTTATTCAACTTATTCTTTGCCGCCACCAGTCAAGCAGGCATATACTCTGAATCAGAAATTAGACATTGGCAGCAGCAGGCTGGATTACAACCTCACCGTAGCGTCTGGATGCGAACAATCCCCGGTCACGCTCAAATTGTAGCGAAGAAAATTTAGGGTTTTAGTGTTTGTTTGTCTTCCCCATTGAGAAATAATTGCTAAGTAAAAGCCCTTAGTCGGTCTGCTGACTTTTTCTATACGAGTATTAATTTCCGTAATTGGCGAAATGAACGATCGTACTATGTTTTTGCTAGGCTGAGAGCTACACCTTATTAGTGCCTGTCTTCATTCATATATTTCGTTATCCGTAATCTCTTTAAAGGTTTCTTCAGAGAAATTCATACTTCTTTCAAATTTTTTAATCCCGTCGTGAAATGCTTGATAATAGGTAATTAATCCATTCAGCATATTTACAATATATAAGGCACTTTCAATGGTTTGAGATTGATAGATTTTATTGGTTGCTCTCTCAATTATCACAATTCTAAAATCTTTACCTAATCGAACCATTGGTATAAACCCTAAAATCTTTGTATGTATCTCTATCTCACCTCTCCATCTACTTAGCAGCAGATATTGCTTGTCATCCGAGTATTTATCGTTGTCTACCAGAAATCGCCCCTTTAATTTATTTTCTTGGAGATAAACATCACCCATTAATGGCCCACCCATTCCAAATGACTCTTCTACATTCTGGTAGTTAATATCCTCAAGCTTTATCATTTTTCAGATAGGTACTAATCGTCTTGAGTTCAAACCTACGCAGCTTTGAACACACTAACACCATAACACCTAAACACATTATTTACAACGAAGTATCATCTTGCAGTAGTGCAATGTTAAAAGCGAAGTTACAGTTTTCACACTGCTTCACCTGCATAGTAGCAATACCTACCACTTCGCCTTTGCTGTTCATAACCGGACTGCCACTGCTACCCGGAGAGATAGCGGCATCCATTTGAATGAGCGCATCTCGCTGGCCTTTGTACTTGCGGATAGAGGAAACAATACCTCGCGACACGGTGCTTTCCAGCCCCTTAGGATTGCCCAATACAAAAATATCTTCACCCTTGCGGGGTAACGATGCCGATAAAGGAAGCGGCTGTATTTCTTCGGTTTTTTCCACTTGAAAAATAACGTAGTCGTACTTTTCACTTTGTTTAACGATGCGTTTCACGCCAAATTCGTTCCCAGCAAATGTTTTGATCTTCCAGCTTTCGCCTTTCTCAAAAACATGGTGGTTACTGACGGCAATTCCGTTTTTCTCAATAAAGAACCCGGTTCCTTGACCAATTCGCTTACCGCTACGGTTGTAAGTGTACACTACAAAGACGCTAGGTTCGGCAATTTCTACAATATCCGTGAGGGATTTTTTCTTTCTCTCGGTAGATGAAACGGGGGGGCTGTACGTAGCCACCGTATCGGGAGCTACATCGTCAGTGGCCATTTTTTGCAAGGAAGTGCGTTGCGCCTTCATTTTACGGGCAGAACGAGAGCAACTATTACAACCTGAGAGCAGTATGGCGAAGGCAAGAGACCAAATAATACTTCTCATCATTACTAATATAACGATTTCTATGCCGGAGATTATTCACCTCGCCAGAGTTTTTTAAAAAAATTTGTTCCCGCACCTGACTTATTTGAAGAAATTTGTTGATTTAGCAACTTTAGTTGTTCGAGTATTGCTGATTGTTGCTGATCATTTTGCTCTTTTAACGCCTTAATGTTTTGGTTCAGAGGCTCCATAAGTGCTAGCTTCCCTACTGCGTGCTGATTGTCGTCAAAGGCTTTTCGTAGGCGACTTTCCTCCTGAATAGCTAGATCGCGAATGGTGCGGATGCGCGTTTGGGTATGCTCCAGAAGTTCTTGTAAGCTCTTATCCAGCACGTGGTCTACCTTGATTACGGCATCATTAATCACCTGACCACGCTGCTCTAACTCAGTGAAATGAGAGCGTAAGAATTGCTGGAGCTTTTCACTTTTTTGGGCAATCCCCCGAATTTCTCCCAGCACGTTTTCCACTTCCTGCGTACGGTACAAAAACTGGTTGAGCTTTTCGGTTAGCCCCGATGTACTATCGACCATCTGGTTGGTCTGGGTAAGATAATCTTTAAACTGGGTCAGCTCCTTAGCACTGTCGTTTAACGATTGAAATATTTCCAGATTGGCCTTTGCCAACTCCATAATATCAATTTCCTGCAATACCTGGGCAATTTTCTCCTGCGCCTTCAGTGTTTCGTAATTTCTGCTGAGTAGTCCTTCTAACGTACTTAGATTATCCATAAAATTCTGCTGAAAGCCACTGAGTTGCCCTTGCAAAGTTTGCAGTGTCTGTGTAGTATCCTGCGCCAGTTGAGGTAACCATTCGGTTTGAATAAGCGTTAGAAATCCATTTTTCCGCTGAAGAGCTTTTCGCTGAACAGTTGGGAGCTGCCAGCCCAGAAGTGTCAAACTTAATAATGCGCCGATGATAGTCGCTAGCACGATAATTTTAACCCCGCTAAAAAATATTACGGCAGTACTTAAATAGATAGCGTTTGTAACAATCTCACTGGGAAGATTCGGTAAGAAGAAGGCACTAACTCCTAACCCAATGATGGTAAACCCTAATCCAATCAGTAGAGGCAACCAAGCTCTTTGTTTCAATCCCTGCCGAATTTGCATCTCTTGCCGAGCTACCAGATTTTGAATTAGGGCGAAGTCTAGTACTACTCCTCGGCTCTTGAGCAAGTAGCGATTAAGCGCATAAAAAAGTCGGTAGCGGGCAGCAGAGCTATAATTTTCGGCTTGCAGCATCGGTAGTTTGATGCCTTCAGCAAATCGCAGTTTCCCTTGGTAAAATCGCTCTAGTAACTGATCAGTATTGGTTTGGGTTAGTTCTGCAAGTGGAATGCGCTTAGGTACTATTTTGATAGCTTCCTCCGAAGGTATCCAATGAGAAAATTGCCTCATTCGCTGCCACGCCTGCCAGAAAAACCATACTTGTACTCCGATAGAAAAGATTAGTAGAATGGTTTCAAACGTAGCCAAATCACTCATAACGAATCAGAGCTTTATCTTCGGGAGTTACCACCCACTGGTCGCCTTCCCGGGTCGCTTTCCCTGGTTCTACATTCACAATGCGCTGCGCTCCCGGAAAGTAGGAATTCTCGCTCTCACAAACAGGTTCCAGATAGCTACCCGGAGAACTTAAGGCATCCTTCATGGCATCGGCATTATTGGCTACGGTAAAAGTAGCCGTATTTTCTCCGTTCTGCTCCAGCACCTCGAAGTGGTAGATGGAAGCCGACGGGCGGAATTGGGCAGACATGGAACCCGCTGGAAATGTACCGTCGCTGTTGGGCGTAGATAAGTAATAGGATTTTGTAACTGGAGCCGGAGGGTTATTCGGACCGAAACGCGGTTTTGTTATTTCTTTTTTCTGAGGTAATTGTTTCCGTAAGGCGGTTACTTGGGCCTCGGCTTCCTTCACCCGATTTTTCAATTGAGCTACTTCTTCACGGGTAACGTAGGGAGTACTTTTTTGGAGCTGCCGAGCGGTTAGTTCTTCAATCCGCTTGGTGTGGCGGTCGATGCGGACATCTTGCTTCCGAAGCAAACGCAGAGTATACCACAATAATCCTAGCAATAATACGATTATGACCAAAAGTGCCAGTTTGTAATATTGGCTATCCAAAAATGCAAGATTCTCACGTAGTGCTTCATTCGTTTGATCTAATGCTATCGCAGGAGGGTTAGTTGGCGAAGTAGTCTGCTCCGTTACTGTTTGCGGCTCAGGATTAGATTCTTCTGAAGTTGGAGCTGATGATTCTGAAGTGAGATACTGCTTTATCTCTTGAATTAATAAAGCTTTGGCCTGCTTCAATTGGTTGTAGTCATCTTCATTGGCTACCCGCAGTGGCTGAAGGCTAATATTTCGGATTTGCTGCTGTAGAAAATTGATAGCCTCATCCTCCGTCCACTCATTGCGATACATTTCCTTGATGCCGATAATCCGACGGTATAGATTGGTGCTGGCATTACGCCAATCGTTATTTTCTAAGAAGGTAGCGACGGCTTCACTGTTAGGCGGTTGCCCAATACTATAATTAGCTTGGCTAAATTCCTGCTGAAAGGCTTCGTAACCCACTCGCTCAGCAGCTTGGTTAGGCCGGATGCTCAGGTAATCCTGCATATAGGCATCCATAATCTGCCAACCTATATAGTCCACTGTTTGGGAAAACTGCTCTCGAATAACGGTAGCTTGGGCAGGTTGTAACAGACAATAGAATATAAGTAGTAGTAGGGCTCTGCGAATCATGAGTATCGTTAGTTTTGGTTAAGCCGCTCTCTAAATACAACTAGTTTAGTAGTCTGTTCTAAATAAGCTTTCGGGGCATCCGACCAATCAGTTAGCATAGTAGTAATTTTTTCCGGCTGAAACTTCTTACTTTGAATTAACGGAAACACATTAGGAATATCCCGGCGCGAATGTGAAATACCGACGTGTAGCGTGGCACTCTTCAGGTACATCTCCCACAAAGGTAGTGAGTTTCTTTTCTTCACGTAAAACGCTACTCCAGTAGCCGTACCACCGGGAGCTAAGTTTTGTATAGCAAAAGCTAGCTTTGAAACTGAACCACTGGCATCTACCGCAATCGGATAGCCGTCTTTCCGTAATGCACCACTGAGCGTATCTACCTTTTGCCTTTTTCTTAGTTCAATGGGATTAGCCCCCACTCGGGCGGCAATAGTCAGTCGCTCTAAATTATCATCTACATAATCTACCTGAACCGATCCTTTAGCTACCGCCAGCGCGGCTGCGTACAGTCCAATACTTTTGGCATTTCCACCAAAAATAAGCACGGGTGCCTCCGGGAATTTATCTAACTGTGGTCCTACTGATCGGTACGCATCACTAATGTTGTCGCTCAACGAAGCACAGTGGACTGGATCAATGCCCTCCGGTATTTTCACCAGCATAGCATCGGCAAAAGGAATCCAGATTTTATCACTGACCATACCACCGAAACCACCCGTTCCCGCGCCAAAGCCGTAGGCAGAAATAAGGGTCTTTTTACCATTTCTACTACAATTAGCGGGTAACTGCTGATAACACGGCTGGCACTTACCGCAAGAAATTGCCCAGGGAACTACCACTACGTCGCCCTGCTTAACATTCTTTACGGCGGAACCTATTTCGGTTACTTCGCCAATTGCTTCATGCCCTACACCGAACGGAGGCTGTAATGGAGGGTTTCCAAACGCATCCAACACTTTCGGGTCTAAATAGTGGAGGTTTACTCCTAGAGGCATCGCTTTACGATAATTGTGAAAGAGGAAAAGGCTATCCCCATCGCAACGAGCGGCGACAAACGGACGTACAATTGCCTCTCGCTCACTCTGTAACGTAGGTTCCGCTACTTCCCGCCAATCTACTCGGTTCTTACCTAGAAATGTGAGTTGTTGCATAGATCAATTATACTCTTCCGTCAGTTCGGTGGCAATTTTGAATGCCATCCGGTTCAGGGCTCCGGTGAGTGGATAGAAAAATAGGGTTTCCTCGACGTTTACATCCTGGTTTCCAGCTAGCTCTTTCATCTTTAGTTGTTGCCCTGATTTTAGGTACTCCATCAGATCTTCTTTCAGCATCATTTGGTAGCTACTCAGGTGCGACGGATTCACTCCGAAGTGATGAGCGAAGTTGTATTCTTGATGAATAGTGAAAAGTAACTGCATAAATTCATCTACCTCGCCTAACACCTGCTGCAACATTTCATCCGTCAGGTTCGGGTATTTTATTGATTGTTCAGGAATCATCACTCCCTCACCCGTTCCTAACAGTACCGTCTTAATTTGATCAATATCTACGTCTACACCGCTTAGTAAACCCCCTTTACAAGTGATTTCTTTAGGTTCAGGGTACTGCTCCAATTCGATAGCGTCGGCTTCATCTTGGTAGATGTGCTTGAACACTAATTGGGTCAGAGTGTTCAAACTACTGAGCCGAGGACTGGGATCAATAATGTTTACCACCTTAGAACCCCGGCCACTGAACAGAATATGGCGAGGCATTTCCAGTCCTTTCGCCCGCATCAGTTTGGCTAAGTGATAGATAAGCGCCGTGTAGAAGACAATGAAGACGATTTTGAAATCTTCATCTTCCTTCAGCATAGCGTGGAAGGAAATTGGGATTTGCTGTTCTTTGATATGCTTATTCTCTTCCAGTGAGAAAAAGAAAGCAACAATATCCTGTGATCGTTGCTCTTCTAGAATAGCGTTGTAAACCCGCAATAACTCATTCTGTCGATTTTCCTGTAGCAACCGACCAATTTCATCCGCATAGCGACGAATAAAACCATTGATAGCCGCCGAACCGTGAAAACTATCACCAAAAATAGCGTTGGCCGCAAACCGAAACGAGGTAAGCACCGTCGGCTGATTATTCTGGAAGATTACAATGTCGGTAGTACCTCCGCCAATATCGATACCCACTGAAGGCTTATCCGCTGCACTCTTGCCCAATCGCTCTTTATAAAAGTAGAAGGGTGCAATACTTTCGGATAATTTCTGCGGATCGCGCTCGGCAGTGATATAGCGATGATATAAATCCCGCCAAGTGGCTTCCAGACTATTACGACGGTTGGGTAGCATACTGGACGGATAAAACCAAATCAGTTTGGTCTTTTTCAGATCGCCGTTATTCATCAGTACCTTAGAGCGAATGAGGAAGAGCAGGTTTTCAAAGAAGGCTTCTACCCGACGCTTATCTTCCTGATTACGAGTGTAGTTCGACCACTTCAGGTCCGTAGTCACCCGGGTATTATTCTGAACAGGATACTTCTCGTAAACAAACGGAATATTAAAATCCGACAGCACGTAGGTAGACGTATCCAAATTCAGGTTGTGGTTTTCGCCAATGACGGTACGCTGCGGAAAGCGGAACTCAAACTGCTGTCCAATATAGCGGGGCAAAAACTCCTGCGGAATCAGATCGCGAATGAGCGTAGCCCCGCTTCCTCCGAAATCAGGATTCGCCTGGGCAAAGGCCGGATCGTGCAGAGTAGCAATCTGTACGTCTTCTTCAGTAATATCGAATGGACGAGGGTTTCCGTTACCCACTTTGTACTCAATATGGGTATTGGTAGTTCCGAAGTCAATCGCAAAAGTATAAGTATCATTACCACCGCTGTAGGCCGGAAATTTAGGAATAACGATTCCTTGCGCAGTACCCGTTTTCAACTGCATGTAGTCAAATTCTTGCTGCAACACGTAGTACTGAGTGCTAGCGCGGTCGTCGGCGCACTTATCGCTGCGCTGCTTTTCCGCCTGATGGTCAATAGGCTGAGTGCTACTTTCGCCGAAAAACTGTAAATCGTACTGGTGGTGGCGAGTGTGCGGACTTACATCCCGATCGATAAGCTGCACCCGGTAGTGCGTATTTTCTACTTTATTCCCCGTTTTGATGAACGGATACAGCGTTACGCCAAACTGATGCTCGACAATCACGCCTTTATTTCGGCCTTCGTCGGGCGGTGGCACTTCGCCTTCGGTCACTCCTGGAGTATAAATTCGCTCAAAAGTCACAAAGCCCTGTTTCACCGGAATGCGCAGGGTTACTCGCACGCCTCCCGCTGCCAGTGGCTCCATATCAATGGTATTCTTTCCCCCGACTACCGTTCCCTGTAATTCAGCTAAATTGAAGAACTGAAGGTAAAAGGGTTTGATGGGCAGCACGTAGCCAGCATCTTGCTCCTGTCCGACCCAATGCCCATCAAAGTACTTCCTCCGGTTGATCGGGTAGACCAGCTTAATTAGGTAGGGTTCCAAAAAGTCGCTAACCGTTAGGTACGGATACTGGATAACTTGCCCTGGCAAAGTACGCTGCGCTAGTGGTTCGGCCACATGATAGGGCACTTCCTGATCGTTATTCCAAGGCTCACTAACGTAAGTGTAGGGTTTATTGAACTGGTTTTGCAGTACCAACGGCTTGACAGCTTCTTGGTATTTACTGGATTGAATGACAAAATCACTCTGTTCAGCTACTGAACCTTGCTCAACCTTTTTCTTGCGAAGTGGGTAGCTCAAAAGTTCTACGGTATCACCCGCACTTCCGGTATCGAGTTCGGCGAACTGTTCTTCAAAAGAGCTTTTATTCTTGAATTCATTAATCCGTTGGTATAATTCAGGGTTTTTCCTATCTAAGACTTTTAAGTTTTTCGCCAGATACTCAGCTACCTCGGGAAAACAATCGCGAAAATTACCGCCCGAACTGGATCGGAAAAACTCTAGTAGTCCGTAGAGATAAAGCTGAAAGGCTTCACCCCGCTCGTAGAGAGGAGGGTACGAACCGCTAAACAGTTTATTTTTGTCAAGAGGGACGTCTACAAAACTTAGGTCGTTGGACGAGGCAAAAAATAAAGATGCCGGAGAGGTGCCTCCCACTACCTTATAATCATAGTAAAAGATATACAGTCGCTTAATCTCATCAAAGTTGTATGTATCCGCATCCTGCTTTAGGTACAACTCTAGTACTTCACCCAATCGGCGGTGCGCCTCATTACTGGATTGTAACAGATTTTTTAAATCCGTATCCGGGTCCCAGGCCACAATCTGTAATTTCCCCTTGATATAATCGGCATTAAACAGCAGTTCAGCCACATCTAGACAGTCAGATACTAGCTTGCGATCCAGCGTCGTTCCGCGCAGCTCCTCATCCTTTACAATGTTTCGGAAAGCCGTCCGTACCAGGTCAATCTGGGCAAATGGACTAGGAATAGAAGTAGGCGGTTGCTCCGTATTTCCGCCTTCGGGATCGCTAATGGCATCAATCTGGCGCCGACCGTAAGCATCCGCTTTAAACCAGTGCTCGCCGTTGGTTAGGTTATGATAGGTTAATACTTTGGGCATGCTTACTTTAGTTAAAAATCAAACTTACGGTTTACTAAAGAGTGGGTAGCTTGGTAGAAGATACGCATAAACTTCTGTTCTACGGGAAGGCTACCTACGTTTCGTTCGGCTCGGTTTAGTTCCTCATCGTACAATACATAATTGTCCCGGGCAAACGGACTCCAGTGGCGCTGAGGTTCTATACCTCGCACCGTGTCAAATAACCCCGACGAAGTTTTTTCACTTAGCGAAAAGGGGGCAAATGCTCGTTTGTTCTGACGTAACTCCTTCAACCAAGTGCCGAACTGCTCATTAAACGGACTAAGGTGGTTCTGGTAAAACGAGCCGTACGTAAAGGCCTTATTAATGGGTGGTTTCTTGCGATTAGTCCAGGGTTGTTTGCCCAAGGTTTGGCTCAGCTTATCGCGTAGGTACAAATAAAAGTACCAGTACTGCGTAAGCGGTGTTTTGATCTGAGCTTGGGTTTCGTCACCCAGTTGAGTGAAGCTAACCAATTCTTCATCGCGCTTGATGCCGAATTCCTTGTAAATTGGTTGTACGGCTCGTCCGTTTTCTGATCCTAAAGCCGTATCCGGCATATTCATAAAGTCAACCACCGAAAGAGCTGCCGCCACTTCCATAAAGTGGGCATCGTTACGTTGGCCATGCTCGCCCGGGTCGTTCGGATAGTCTTTGGTACGGTCATCTCCCAGATAATACAGCGCGTTCACTGAGTTATTACCGCTTACATTAGTCTCGTAGTAGGCTAGAGCAGCTTTGGACTTAGAAATAAACGTCGCTTTATCAATTTTACTGGCCGGATCGGGAGCTACCCCGAAGTAAGGCAGTAGCGTGACCGCCCCCATCTTAGCGTTACGAATCCACTCATGATTCGGCAAGGGAGGTTGGGCATTACGAATATTTTTCAGGATGGTAGGAAAGCCTGCCGCCCCAGTACCACCGAAGATGGAGCTAATGATGAAAATCCGGTCGTTCTGCGAAAAGTTGGATGCAAAATTGACAAACTCGCCGGAGTCTTTAAACTGATTGAGCACTACACTGCCAATATTGGGATTCCCCACGAAACCAATGTCCATTTCAGTCGCCAGATTTTTCTCTGAAAATAATAAGCTCACCAACGACTTATTTTTCTCATCTAGACTACCGAAGTTAATATAATCCTTAAACTGCTCATTTTGTACATTTTTCAACTTAAAGGAGAACGTGCTACCAATATTCTGACTTCCGGTGAGCCGCTGTAGCGTACTGATATTGGTTTGGAAAAACCCTTCGCGGCCCGGATCACGCTTGTCGCGCACTGCCTGATAATCTTCCAATAGGTTCAGTGTACGCTTCAAATCCTGATTACTCTGATGAGGGTCGACAATGATTGGGATGACTTCGGTAGTGTTCATCTTCACCCCCGAAGCCAGCAGCATGGTTAGCGATTTGATGACGCGAACGCCAGTACCCCCGATACCAAAAATAAAAAGCCTTGCCATAGAATGTTAGTTTATAATGGACAATGGAAAGTGGATAGTTTAGACTGGATCATTATCAATTATCCATTGTTACCTGTCAATTGATATTGTTTACTGAGGAACAGGAGTTGTCGAGCTATTGGTACTCCACCAACGAAGACCAAATGAAAATAGCAAGCAAAATGCCAATGCCCAGAGGAAATTCACCAAACTGAAGGTATAGTATTCCGAGCTGTAGGGATCTTCCTCGTAAAGTACGCTGATTTCGTTGTAGCTGATGAAGTAGGCTACCGTAAAGTTAATTATACCGATTATTAACACATAGACCAGCCAGTGAAACCATCGGTTGAATCGGGGGTGATTGACGACGTAGTAGTACATCGCAACTAGCCCGAGCGTAGTCAATAGTAATGTCCACCCAATAGGAATGTACAGCCGCTCGTTGTACAGATCGTCCGAAAAACTGTCCAGATAAAAGGCTCCCCAGCCTTCGTAAAGAGGAGCAAAAAAATCGTTCATACACCTGTTTATTATTTTTTAGAATTTAGGTATTAGACTTTACATACGCTACTCAAGATTTAAATTATTAGAGATATAAAAAACAAATAGACGGCACACTACTAGATCTCTATCAGTTGAATAATAATTCCCACCGTTCCAATCATCAGACATAAGGGAGAGTAGAACTGAGTATCCCGCTTTCCGAATTCAGTTTGCCTAATTTTTTTGAATAGGCCAACGTACTTAAAATCACCGATAGCTCGTAAGATGAAAATTGATGGAATAAGCCAACCACCGTATTTAAGTATCCATTCGGGAATACCCACCTCGATCATCTCCATTCGGAGTAAGTAGAATAATGCAAAGACTGTTAGCCCCAGCCCTACAACAATACAATCAACCGCCCCAGGATTTAATACTTTTTCTCCCTGCTCATTGGTAGGTAATGTACTACTGAGACCCCATTGGTTACCTAACGCCCAGCTAAAATGCAAGAAGGCAAGAGCCAAGAAAATGAGACACAAGATTACCGACAGTACGTTCATATTATACGGAGGCTAGTTGAAATATTTTTTCTGATTGCTTCCGGTTGATACTCGGAGGGACCATTCTCATTAGCTGATTTCTGAGCTGTATAGCTAGCGAGCTTTTCCAATGAGCTACTTTGCCTAACGTCCAACTCGTATTTACTACTTGGTGGGCTTTGGGCATTCTTAATCGCTGATATTCCGAAAAAGCCTGGGCTGGGTGATCCAACCCATATTTAGCCAGGCATTCTGATAATACAAAAGCATCTTCTATTGCTTGGCAAGCCCCCTGACCCATATTGGGAGTGGTAGCGTGAGCGGCATCACCAATAAGACAAACATTATCTTGGTGCCAATGCTTGATTGGCTCTAGATCAGAAATAGTGGCCGTATGGATAGCTCCGACAGGTGTGCTCCGAATGATTTCTTTTACGATGGGGTGATAATTCTGGAAAAGCATTGCCAAATCATCAACTGAGTATTGATCTTGGCGGAACGTTTTCAGCGCATACCAATACACTTTTTCAGAAGATATTTGCACGAACCCAATCCTATCGCCTTTTCCCCAAGCCTCATTCAGCTCGTTGCGATAGTTTTTCGGTAGGGTAAAATTAGTTACCCCTCGCCAACACATTTGATAGGCGCTACGAATCTTAGTTTCTGAAAATAAATACTCTCTTACTTTTGAGTTCAATCCATCCGCTCCTAGCAGTACTGCGGAAGTAGTTGAGCTTCCATCGCTAAACTTTAGTTGATACGCCGAATCTAACTTTTCTACTTTGATAAGTTCGTTGCCTAGTTCTACCTTACTTTTATCCAGTTGCTGAACTAAGATCTTCTGTAATTCGCCCCGATGAATGGCTACGTTCTTAACCCCGTGTTTCTTCTCAAAGTAGGTCAAATCAATACTGGAAATGCGGCTTAAGCTGGCATCAGTAATATTCATAGACGATACTAGATTCCCGCCATCCTCGATCTCCTTTCTTAACCCTAAGTGATCATAAACTTGCATGGCATTATTAGCCAGAATAATGCCTGCACCAACTGGTTTAATCTCGTTGGCTTGCTCCAATATTTTCGCCCTAATTCCCTTTTTTTGAAGCGCGATGGCCGTAGTCAATCCACCGATACCTGCTCCAATAATGTCAATATTCATATACCTGTGCTTTAAATATAGATATGTATCCAGGTGTTCACGTAGTTTACACACTTGAATACACGAACACATAAACACCCTAACACACTACTTTTTCACCGAAACCTCCGCCGTAAAGTAAACCTCCTGATTATTAAATACCTGTTCGTACGCCTCTTCCACCCCTTCTACCAAGTACTGTAATCCGAAAGTTTGGGTTTGCTGGGTTTTACTTCGCTGAATACCGGTGTCATCCGTAGAACTAGTATTCAGAACCCAAGCGGGTGTCTGCTTTACTAAAGAGATTTTCAAGTCGGGATAATTGGTTTGCTCCGTGCTCACGACCAATACATGACTGGCTTTCCCTTCTATTAGAGACTGATCGCGAGGGTGAGTCCGGGCTACTTCACTAATACTGACAATAGAATCCAACTGATAGCCCTCTACCCGATAATTACTAAGGCTTATTACGTAATTTTCTTCAGCTGGAATGGAGGCTAAGTCTATGGCTACGGCAAAGCTTAATTTTTTACTATCACCTCTTCGTCCCATTTCTACTTTCTCAATACCTCTTACGTAGTCGGCTGAGGAATAATCACGATCAGTGCGGAATGAGGCAGTAGTCATCGTATTACTGAGGACGGTATAAAACGGCGCCCCCCCTTCCTGATCAGCCGATAAAAAGTAACTAGTTTGATAACCATCTAATGCCGAAAAACGCACCTTCTGCTGTAAAGACCGGATAGCCTCTTCCGGCCCCATCATCCAGATATAGTAGGGGCGAATAGTATTACTGAGTGAAATCGGTCGATCATTTTTATCGTAGTAACTCCCGCTAAATTCAGACTGCAATTTGATAACTAAGGTACTGAATGGCGATTGCCCCAGTTGTTGCCGAAAGGTATTATAAAGGCTAATTTTTTGATTATTGAGCAAATCTTCGGTATCCCCACCTTTTACCGAGAAAATAAAGTCCGATACCAGCGCACTCACTTCACCCTGGCTGGCTTGAGCGGCTACTTTTTGCAAAATTTCATTCAGGTTGCTATTACCACGGTTGCCTCCTCGCCGCTGAAATTCCTGAGGTTCCAGATCACTGATAAACTGGGAAATATCCTGCTGATAAGGAATAGGTCGGGAGTTGATGTAGTAGAGTTGCAATGTGTCGGCCCAGTAGCCCACGTCTACCAGCATGCGGTAGATGGCATCCTCAAACTGGGTATTCCCCCGTACGTAACCGTCCATACTCCCTGAATTTTCTAAGTATACCGAAGCAGCGTACGTACTTTTGGGTGTCTCTTCTACGGCAGCGTTTTGAGCTGGAGCTGATTCTTGCTTTTGAGACTGGGATGCGCCCTGTCGTTCGCGGTCGTAGGAGCAGGAGGTGACACCAACTGCTAATATCAATGTGAGCCAGTAGACCAAATGGGACTTAATATTGTCTTGAAAACTTTTATAAATCCCCCTAGCCCCCTTTTCCAAAGGGGGAAACCCCAAAAGCAAAGCTGTTATTTCAGAACTACTTTTGTCTGAGCGAGAAAATTTACCCGGAAAAGAGGAAAGAAGCATCGAGGACTCTCCCCCTTTTCCAAAGGAGGCCGCCGCGGAACGGGCTAGGGGGATTTTCCAAATGGTATTTCGGATAGCCCTGTAAATTACATTCTGGCACAGACCAACTCCGCGCAGCAATTGTAGGAATCTGCTTAACTTAATCTTCTTCCCAGGAAAGTGTGATGGAATAGCGGTATTCAATCGTAGATTAGGTATAGATGATGAACGACTGCTCTATGGAAAAATTACGTACCAAAGCCGATTTTGTTCCCTCGGTAACCGTAGCGTTCCACCTGCTCAGCTGATTCTTCCACTTTCTCCTTCATCTCTTTTTTATAGACGTCTAGCTTTTTAGCAATTGCTTTATCTGTAGCTCCTAGAATTTGCGCCGCCAGAATCCCCGCATTTTTGGCTCCGTTAAGTGCCACGGTAGCGACGGGCACTCCGCCCGGCATCTGCAAAATGGAAAGCACCGAGTCCCAGCCATCGATAGAATTACTGGATTTTATAGGTACTCCAATCACGGGAAGAGTGGTTAGCGAAGCCACCATTCCAGGTAGATGAGCCGCTCCGCCGGCTCCAGCCACAATCACTTTGATACCTCGCTTGCGGGCGCCTTCCGCATACTTTACCATCCGGTGGGGCGTACGGTGAGCTGAAACGATACTTACTTCGTGGGGAATTTCTTGGTCTTCTAGAAACTTGATGGCTTCCTGCATCACAGGTAGATCAGATTTACTGCCCATGATGATGCCGATTTGGGGTTTGCTCATGCGATTACTTTTAAATGTTCTTTAACAAATTGTGCTTTCTCTTTCAATTGGTCTAGATTCTGATCTAAAATGGTTACGTGTCCCATCTTTCGGAAGGGTTTAGTCAGTTTTTTTCCGTACAGATGCACATTGATACCTTCTACCGCCAACACTTTGTCCAAACCTTGGTACTGGGCTTCTCCGGTGTAGCCATCTTCGCCCAACAAATTCACCATAGCAGTGGGAATGAGCGTATCGGTTGACCCCAGCGGTAAATCCAGAATAGCCCGAAGGTGTTGCGCGTACTGAGAAGTAGCATTACCTTCAATAGTATGGTGGCCACTGTTGTGAGGGCGAGGTGCCACTTCATTCACCAGAATTTCCCCATCTCGAGTCAGGAACATTTCTACTGCCAGTAGTCCGGTCATACTTAGTTCTTCAATAACCTTCTTCGCCAAATCAGTAGCTTTCTGAGCAATCTCAGTGCTAATGTTGGCGGGAGCGAAGAGATATTCTACCAGATTGTGCTCGGGGTGAAACACCATCTCGGTCACTGGAAACGCTTTGACTTCGCCCGATGGGTTACGCGCTACAATTACCGCTAACTCTTTCTCAAAATCTATTAATCTTTCTAATAAACCCGGCTGGTCAAACCCCTTGGAAATATCTTCGGGAGATTGGATTTTCTGTACGCCCCTACCATCGTAACCAGCTCGCCCTAGTTTTTGCACGGCAGGTAGCATATCTTGATGTTTTTCTAAGTCAGATTGCTGTTCGGTGAGTACGAAGGGTGCTGTTGGAATGCCGTGTTGCTGGTAAAACTGCTTTTGCTTCCGCTTATCCTGAATGAGCGAGATTACATTGGGTTCGGGGTACACCTTTTTTCCTTCTTCCCTCAGCTTTTGTAACGCCTCAGTACTCACATTCTCAATTTCAATTGTAATTACGTCGCAGCTTTGGGCAAATTCGTAAACGGTGTTGGCATCTGTAAGTGAACCTTGAGTAAATTGGGTGGCAATATCCCGACAAGGAGCGTTAGCATCGGGGTCGAGTACATGTACATCAATATTCAGATCAATTGCCGCCTGAATTAGCATACGACCTAGTTGCCCCCCGCCAACAACGCCTAAGGTTAGGTTTTTATAAATTGTGCTCATTGTGTTTTTATTTCTTCAAAATTACGGGTTTCTTTCGGTTATGCGATACGCCGGATTATTTCTCTTTCTGCTTTCTTTCTCACCCATCGTTTACGCTCAAAGTTTTCAAGCGTATGCCGAGTTAGGAATCAATGCTTCGCAGATTGACGGGGATGAATTAGCGGGTTATAACCAGCCAGGTTTACGAATTGGAGCGCACGTTGCTCTTCCGATGGATAGCAGTTGGCTCGTTCGGGGTGGCATGGTGTACAGTGGGAAGGGCAGTCGGCACGGGGAGCGCGATCCCATTTTTCAGATTTTACGGGTGAATTATCTAGAACTTCCGTTAGTGGCCCAGTATACTTTGTTAGAAAAAGTGTCACTTACCGGAGGATTTACGGCTAATTATCTGATTCAGGCAAAAGTAGATGGTGGGGGTGGTTTTACATCCATCCACGATCAGTTTCGGAATTTTGATGTTTGTTATACAGCAGGCATAATGTATCAACCCTTTGACAATGCCGCTTTCTCCGTCAGTATCATTAATGGACTTTTTAGCTCTAGTTCACTAGATTTTTTTCGTAACCGTAGTCTAGCGTTTTCGCTGTTTTATCAGTTGTGAAGGAAGGGTGTTAGAGTGTTCAGGTGCGCAAACTTGCTTAATCTTCAGAAATATGTGAACCCTCAAGTACATTCTTCTTTTCAATTATAATTCGTAATTTATCCCTTATGAATTACGCTAGCTTTTTCCAGCTTTGGTTCATAGCGCTGCTTCTTTCGGCAGCTTACCCAACTGGGTCTTTTCAGAATCAAAATACTGCTCCCAATAAACCAAATATTTTATTTATCGCGGTAGACGATCTGCGTCCCGAACTAGGCTGCTACGGAAAATCGGCGGTGATTTCGCCAAATATTGACCGCTTGGCTTCGCAGGGTACATTATTTAATCGGGCGTACTGTCAGATTCCGGTATGCGGGGCCTCCCGGGCAAGTCTGCTCACGGGCTTACGTCCTAATCGAAGCCGCTTTTTGGGTTATGATACCTGGGCAGATAAAGATGCCCCCGAGGCATTAACGTTACCCCAACACTTTAAAAATAATGGCTATTATACCATTTCTAATGGAAAGATTTTTCACCACCAGGATGATAAATTGGAAAGTTGGAGCGAGCTACCTTGGCGCCCTCGCAATCCTAACAGCAATTGGCGCGACTATGTGACTGAAGCCGCTCAGAGAATTGCGACTGATCACGAAAACGGACGTGGGCCAGCTTTTGAGCAGGCTGATGTACCCGATACGGCTTATTTCGACGGAAAAATTGCAGCTAAAACGATTGCTGACTTACAACGCTTAAAGAAACAAGATCAGCCATTTTTTCTGGCCGTAGGGTTTCTCAAACCGCATTTACCCTTCAACGCCCCGTCTCGATACTGGGATTTGTACGATCCCCAAAACCTTCCTAAGGCTTCTAATCCATTTCCACCGGAAAACGCCCCGGATGCCGCAATCCATAATTTTGGTGAATTGCGAAACTACGCGGGTATTCCTCCGGAAGGAGCACTGAGCAAAAGCATAGCAAAGCTGATGGTTCACGGATACTATGCCTGCACTAGCTATACCGATGCCCAGATTGGCAAATTGCTGGATACATTAGAAGAGTTAGATTTAGCTGACAATACCATTGTGGTGCTATGGGGTGACCACGGCTGGAATCTAGAAGAACACGGCTTATGGTGCAAGCATTGCAATTTTGAAACTTCACTCCGTGCTCCTCTACTTATTAAAGCTCCTGGTTTACCAGCCGGACAACGCACCGAAGCCCTTACTGAATTCATAGATATCTATCCAACCCTGTGTGATTTAGCCCAACTTCCCGAACCCGGCTATTTAGATGGACAAAGCTTAGTACCGATATTATCTCAGCCCGACGCATCCGGCAAAGAATATGTATTCAGTAAATTTTTTGATGGATTTACGGTGAAAAATAACCGCTACCGCTACACCGAATGGAGTGAGGACGATGGCGAAGTATACGCCCGAATGCTGTACGATCATCATCAAGACTCGCTGGAAAATGTAAATATTGTAGATCAACCAGAAAATAAGGAAATTGTAAGGGAGCTCCAGAAACAACTTCGAAAGGCCTACCCTAATGATTTTATCAACTAATAATGACCCTTTACCAACGCATTGTCCGAGCTAAGCTGTTTATTGACCAGCAGTATCATCAAACACTGTCATTGGAGCAACTTTCGGAAGCTGCCTATTTCTCTCGCTTCCATTTTCTCCGATTGTTCCGTCAACTGTACCAAGTTACCCCACATCAGTACTTAACTCGCAAGCGTATTGATGCCGCTAAAGACTTACTTACGAATAGTGAAGCTAGTATTGCTGAAATAAGCTACGACGTAGGTTTTCAGAGTGTCCCTCACTTTAACGTTACCTTTCGTAAGTGGACAGGTACCTTCCCTACCCAATACCGGGAAACACAGCGTCAACAGTTGCATCAAGCCCTGAAGAAACCCGAAACAACGATTCCTTTCTGCTTTATCCGAAGCCACTACTCCGCAGAATAGCAATATTCCGAAAGTACATCTCAAACTAGCTTTTTATCTTTGGCTAAAACTAAGGGGTACATTATTTAGGCATAGAATTGCTTACCTCTGAGTATCTCTAATGCTACAAAAAACCCTTTCCACTTTCAATTATTCATTATCAAATAACGTGACCTATGATTACCAAAATGTCTCACACTGCCTTGTATGTTCTTAATCAAGATGAAGCCAAAGATTTTTATGTGAATAAGCTTGGCTTTGAAGTTTGTACTGATACTACGATGGAAGGCTTCCGCTGGCTTACCGTAACTCCTTCCGGACAGCCCGATCTGGAAATTACCCTAATGGCCATTCAACCCGGCCCGCTTTACGATGAAGCAACTGTAGCACAAATGCAAGAACTTGTTAAAAAGGGAGCCATGGGTTCGGGAGTATTTGCCACCACGAATTGCCAGGCTACTTATGAAGAGTTGAAAAGCAAAGGCGTAGAGTTTATCGCTCCGCCTCAAGAACGACCCTACGGTATAGAAGCCATGTTTAAAGATAATTCTGGCAACTGGTTTAGCCTTACGCAACGGCATTTCTAGCCTTTGCTTCTTTTATTGTACACCTCCCCGATAGCCCTTTTTGAGGTTAGTATGGACTGCTATTTTCTTTATACTTTTTCTCATTGAAGTGGTATAGATAACCTGGTCGGTGCGAGACATTCTTTTCAACCTCATCAAGTCGCTCGATGTAAGGCAGTTTCAGTATTTTCTTTCTGAAGTTACGGTTGTCTATTTTGATATTGTACAGCGCTTCGTAAAATCGTTGCAATTGATTTAAGGGGAATTTGGTAGGCAGCAAATGATAAACCACTGGCTCGAGCCTTACTAATTCCTTTATTTTCTCAAATGCAAACGCTACTTTCTTTCCGTGGTCGAATGGTAAAGTCGGTATTCCATTCCAGGGAAACCATCGAGAGTATTGTTGTCGGCTGGCATCAGTCAGGTTCTCAAATTTGACAAGTGAATAGTAGGCTACTGAAGCAATTCTATTATCCTGAGAGGCGTCCGTTAGGCTGTACGCTTTTAGTTGCCGAAGATATACATTAGTCATTCCAGTTTCCCGCAGCAGGATAGATGCTGCGGTTTTTTCAAAGCTTTCAGTCTTTTTTACAAACCCACCGGGCAAAGCCCACTTTCCTTTCTGAGGCTCATTTACCCTTTCGGTAAGCAGAACTTTTAACTCATTGAGCTGACTATCATAGCCTACAATTACACAATCTATTGCTATTTTGAAATGTATCATTGCCTTTACGTATTTTTTACGCTAAGTTAGCGTAAAAAATACGTTTACATGTTTAAAAAGATAAGAACTAGACCTGTTATCATGGATCACGATGGCTCCGCCGATGATTTCCTTTCTTTAATTCTTTTGTTATCAATGGAGCATATTGATTTACTTGGAGTTAGCATAACACCCGCCGATTGCTACCTCGAAAATGCCTTAGAAACTACCCTAAAGCTACTTACGAAAGCCAAAAGAACCAATATTGAGATTGGAATCGGTCATTTTCACGGTATCAATGCTTTTCCGGCTGATTGGCGAGCTAAACCAAAAATTCTAAATGCACTACCTGACCTGATCGGTATTGATACCAATCCAGATCCATCCGCCTTTCGGAATAGTCAGGAGCTGATTATTGAGAAATTACTAACCGCCCAAGAGACAGTCACGGTGCTATTGACTGGACCCTGCTCCAGCTTAGTTCAAGCTATTGAGCGAGAACCAAAAATTCTGAATCACATCGCTGAAGTAGTCTGGATGGGTGGAGCCTTTGACGTGCCCGGCAACGTGGTAACCTATAATCATAATAGTACTGCTGAATGGAATGTGTTTTGGGACCCCATCTCTGCTAAATCATTACTAGCACATCAAATACCCGTTATTTTTATACCACTTGACGTAACCAATCACGTGCCCGTAACAATTGATTTTTTGAAGAAACTGGCGAATCAGTCATCCCAATCCTGGGCAAATTTAGCTGGACAATTTTGGGCCACTACCCTAGATACCATTCCCACTTACGAATACACATATTTTATGTGGGATGTATTGGCAACTAGTTTTTTACACATACCCGAAGCATTTACTCTGGAAGAAGCAGAAGTTGATATAGTAACCCAAGGTGCGTCGGCAGGGAGAACGTACCGAAAAGCAAATTCTGGCTATCACGCCAAAGTCGCTACCGATGTTAACAAAAAGTTATTTTACAACTATCTGTTAGGTGCGCTTTCTACTACGTACTGATACGCTAATTAGCGGTACCTTCATTCAGTTCACACAAATCTATATCCACCAGATTAACCTGCTCAATAAACGACACTGAACTGTTTGTTGAAGATCAATATACCCCGAATCGGGTGATTGCGTAAATCATTTATCTTCAACACCTTACAATAATTAGTATTGCTTTAGTCAACGGTTGCACCGCTTGTTGTATAATCCATTATTGTATGCGTCCTTTCTTCATTATTGGAGCAATTGTTTCCTCGCTAGCTTACCACTTTTCTTCGGCTCAGGCCATTATTGTTGTCAAAAATGACCATAATCCAGATGAGATAAAACGATGGGCAGAATACTACGCTCGTGCTTTAGATTTTGACACTGACGTGTATATCCTGATTAGCTTTAGCCACCGAGTATCTCGAAATTTGGGAGGCTTCACCCGCTATCGGGATGTTCGGGCAGAGGGAGCTGGACACCAGATAAACATCACGCTCAGCCGAAAAGCCGGACGAGCTTCCCAAATGCACACGCTGGCACACGAGATGGTACACGCCCAACAATTTATTGAAGGGCGCTTGGTGCAGTGTGACTTAACCCACTATCGATGGAAAGAGCAGGCCTGCAAAAAAGTAAAAAGTATGGCTTACCTTGATCGCCCCTGGGAAAAAGAGGCCATAAAAAATGGGGCTTTGCTGTATAAGAAGTATCGGGATGAAGCTACCCTGAGAGAACCTACTGAAATAGCTCATAAAGAAAGTGCTGAGGGCGGGAGTCGAACCCGCACGAGTATTACCTCACACGCACCTGAAACGTGCGCGTCTACCAATTCCGCCACCCCAGCGTAAATCCAAAATTAGGGATTTCTTTCAGGATGCACAACGCCTTGGCTTACCGATACGGATTTGATATTTTTTCTAACCTTCTCTACTAGGTAGGGTTCTACTTAAACACATCCCTAATCCTTAAACTATGAAGCGAGTAGAATATTCCGAATACGGTGGGCTAGACACATTGTCGGTGAAAGAAACTCCTATTCCTGAAGTAGATGCAGACGAAATATTGGTAGAAGTCAGAGCTTTTTCAATTAATGAGATTGATTGGAAAGTGCGTAACGGTGACCAAAAAATTATGACTGGTTCTCACTTTCCCCGAGGAATGGGTTGCGATCTGGCCGGAGTAGTGAAGCACTGCGGAGCCAAAGTCACTGAATTTGTCACTGGCGATGAAGTTATTGGCTGGCTAGATTTTAAGCACGCAGGTTCTTACGCCGAATACGCAGTACTGAAAACCCCACAACTAGCTAAAAAGTCCGCTAATGTCTCGTTTGAAGAAGGTGCCTGTTTACCAATGGTAGGCGCAACCGCTCGCCAAGCTCTGTTGGATGAAGCTAAACTACAACCTAATCAAACGATACTGATTAACGGTTGCACTGGTGGTCTCGGACACTACGCAGTTCAGTTAGCGAAACAGGTGGGGGCAACTGTTACCGGTACTTGTAATCGAGAACATACTACTTTGGCCGAAAAACTAGGAGTAGATGATATTGTAGATTATACCCAAACCGACATTCGGCAATACGGAAAAACATATGACGTAATTTTAGATACCTCTAAGCGCCTACCGTTTTCGGAGGCGAAACCGCTCCTCAATCATCCGGGTATTTATTTGGATACTCAACCTGGTATTCCGGCTTTTATTGGCAGCTTTTTCAACAATTTGTTCAGCGAACAGAAACATGATGTTCTGGGGGTTACCGTGAAAAGAGCAGACTTAATTGATCTGGTTCAGCGGGCTAGTGAAGGAACACTGAAGACAATCATAGGTAAGACCTACGCGTTTGAAGACGTAATTTCCGCACTTCGAGAAGTTGAATCCAAGCAGGTGCATGTTCCGGGGAAAATTGTTGTCACTGTTTGATTACAAACTACTCTATCCAAGCTATTCAATAATATTAAGTGTTTCTTGAACAGTTATTTTGGTCGTATCAATTTTATGAACGTAGCTTTCCCATTGGTAGCTGCGCAATTCCTCATTGACAATATCTACCCGATTCTTCATCTGATCTTCCAGAACTCGAAGCTCATCGCGACGATGGTTTTCATTGATTTCGCAGTAGAGCCAAGCAAACTTCATACTTATATTTTTCATCTCCTCTTCTAGCCTAATTCTCAGTAGATTTAAGCCATAAGGACTCCACACTCCCTCGATAACTACGGACATTTTTTGCATTAAGTACTCTTTCGCAGTTACCAAACTCAGATTCGCCACCAGTCTCTCTTCCTCTTGGGTAAACCGCTCAAAGCTATCATCGTGGATCCATTCGGTAAAATAGTCAGCTTCTATGGCTACCCCATTCTTACCCCTTGCCCACTGTCGTGCTACTGTAGTTTTTCCTACCCCACAAGCACCCGTAAGTATCAGTATTTCATTCATGAAAGTGCTATCCGAATGATCGATGAGTCGTTAGGGCGTATACGCCCGTACTGCTGTTTGCTGTTCTATGAAGCTTGATTTTGCGTTTTCTCAATCGCAATCCCCATTTTTTCCATCAGCTTGCTGGCATTAAAGCTTTGGCAAACCCCATCGTGTAGTTTATAATCAAAAATAATTTCATCACCTTCAATAGTGCTGGTAAAATTGTAGTTACGCAAATTTAGTAGTTCATCCGCCAATTTTCCTAGTTCCAGATCGTGAGTAGATACGAAACCAGAGGCTTCCAATTTTCCTAGTTGTTTAATCAGCGAAGCTGCTCCGTGGTGGCGATCTTGGGAGTTGGTTCCTTTTAGAATTTCGTCCAGCATAAATAGTATGGGTAATTGAGGAGTTTCCAGCATAGTTAATAGCTGCCGCAACCGCTGTAACTCAGCGTAAAACGAAGAGACATTCTCCTCCAGCGAATCTTGGGTACGCATACTGGTAAAAACCTGCATAATGGATACTTCAAACTGCTGGGCACACACTGGGGCTCCGGTCAGGGCTAGTACTATGTTGGTGCCTACCGTCCGCAGAAAAGTACTTTTACCCGACATATTTGACCCAGTGACCACGTTGATGCCACCCCGACCTTGCATCGCAAAATCATTAGTCACCCGCTGCTGAGGTGGAATCAGACAGTGCCCCATTGCTTCGGTGTGGATGTAATGCCGCTGATCGGAAATCTTAGGAAAAGTAAACTCCGGTTGTGCGTAAGCAAAGCTGGCAATACTGTCCAGAGCTTCTACTTCACCAATACTATTCAGCCAACCTTCAATGCGGTCTTTTGCCCGAGCTTTCCAACGGTCAGCTCTTAGCAGCCAGTGGACATCCAGCAACAGAATCACATTGAAAATATGATACATGACATTAGCCCGGGCATCAAAATTAGAAAGTATATAACTTAATTCCTTTACCGATTGAGAAGCTGATTTTCCCCCAGAACGAGTCTGGGGCAAGCCATCGCCCTTTAGTGCCTGTTGTAACCTTTGAAGTTTTGTTGAGTGAAACGTTTGCTGTTCTACCCCCTGCATCATAAACTGATAAGCCTTCAAGGTTGACACACTTTGGTTGGTTTGTTGATGGACTTCACTCGCAGCCTTGGCAATACTACCCACTACGATCATATTAATCAGAACAGCCACCATTGGAACCGTCCAATTTATTGAGGGATGGACAACTGATAATACGATAAGTAGCAGCGTTAAAAAACTGAAGGTATACCGAATTATTCGGTAAATAGTTTGCCACTGGGGCGAAATGGCCGAAGGGGAAGCAACCCACGCTAGTAGCTGCTCAATTTCTTCCTGCGTAGTTTTTACCTGCCGACCGTAGGCCTGCTGAGTTTGTCGCCAATCCAATTGCCTGATTAGTTCTTGTATTGCTTCTTGCCGAGCTTCAATTTCTACTTTAGAGGCAGTTTCTCGAAGCCAATCCGCTATAAAGTCTTTTCCTTTGCGGGTAGCACTGCGGTTAATTAATTGAAAAAGCGAATGGTCGCCAAATACATCCAAATCGCCAGAATAGGGGTGACGGGCATCTTGATAGGTTACGCCAGCATCAAAAGACTGAAAATTATAGTTCAACCGTTGAAGTTCTTCTTGGTTGATAGTTACCAACCGTTCTGTTTGTTCGTATTGCTGCTTCACGTGTTGGTGCCATTTAATGAGCAAGATGAATCCTACTATGGCTACTATCAGTGCTACTACAAACCAATACGTTTCCCGGGCATTTGCTAAATAAATAACGCCGATGATCGCTACGAAGAAGAAAATAATCCGCAGGATAGAAACTTGATTATACTTCTTTTGTAGTATCTGGGCTTGCTGCTGAAACTCAGAAAGGCGACCCTGGAATATTGCTTCTACTGACTTCTTCATGGTAATGATTGATGAGTAATGATGAATGAATAATGACTTCAGATTGTACTAGCTTTCGTTTGCTATCTGCTGGCAACCGTAGCCATTAATCATTTCGGTTTCCTTTACGTAAAAATGCCGACAAGTTTCTAAAATCCATCCGCTATTCCCAAATCTTATTGTATCTTCACGGTTCTGAATAATTTATTTATGTCTTTTTCTACCTCCGTAACCGAAGTCATGCCAACTACTCTCTCACCTCAGGGAGTTGATCTAGAGCAGGTTTGCCAACAGTTTAGCACTCCGTTGTATCTATACGATGCTGATATTATTATTCGCCAGATTGAGGCACTAAAAAATGCCTTCACCTACCCCAAAACCAAATTTAAGTACGCTGCTAAAGCCCTCACCAATATCTCGATACTCAAGCTGATTCGCCAGCAAGGAATTGATCTGGATGTAGTTTCTATTCAGGAAGGACATATTGCTCTGAAAGCAGGGTTTACTCCTAAACAAATCATGTACACTCCCAGCGGAGTTCCTTTTGCTGAAATTGATGAGGCCATTGAGCTGGGTTTTCAAATGAACGTAGATAGTTTACCACTACTGCGCTATATCGGTGAACGTTATGGAAATACAGTTCCCTGCTGTCTTCGTCTAAATCCAGATATTCGGGCGGGCGGGCACGCAAAAATTTCAGTGGGGCACAACGAATCTAAGTTTGGTATTGCGTTATCACAACTAGACTTAGTGGTAGATGTTGTTAAGCAGTACGGAATCACTATTAATGGTTTGCACATTCATACGGGTTCCGATATTAAAGATCCTAAAGTATTTGCCCAAGGTGCTCAACGCCTTTATGCTGCCGCCCAGCATTTCCCTGATTTACAGTTTATCGATTTTGGTAGTGGATTTAAAGTAGCATACAAAGAGGGTGATATCGCAACTGATATTCCTCAACTAGCTCGTTTGATGGAAGATTCTTTCCAGGAATTTTGCCAGCAGTATGGGAGAGAGCTAGAGATGTGGTTCGAGCCGGGGAAATTTATTGTAAGTGATAGTGGTTACCTACTTACTGAAGTTACGGTAGTAAAGGAAAATCCAGGAATTGACTTTGTTCACGTAGATACTGGTCTGAATCATTTGTTACGCCCGATGATGTATGATGCTTACCACGATATAGTGAATGTAAGCAATCCTGAAGGAGCTCAGCAACCCTACCACGTAGTTGGCTATATTTGCGAAACGGATAATTTAGCCGAAGGGCGGATGATTGCTGAAGTGCGACCGGGAGATATTTTGGCCATCAAGAATGCGGGAGCTTATGGTTTTAGTATGGCATCCAACTATAATTCTCGCTTGCGTCCTGCCGAGGTACTTATACACCAGGGAGAAGCCAAACTAATCCGCCAGCGGGAGACAATGGATGATATTCTACAGAATCAAATAGAATTACCATTATGAACAATCGTTCATTATCGATAAAGTCTTTCACTGAATACTCAGGAATAGATCGACGCGAGAAATCCCCCTTGCCCCTTTTTTCTAAGGGGGAGGGCATAGATGAACATTTTTTTTCCAGAACAAAGACATTGGATATTTTTAAGAATGGGAGAAACTCCCCCTTTAGAAAAGGGGGCTGGGGGGGGGTGAAGAATTTAGTACCTTATTGCCTGCTGATAGCCTTTCTCATCTTATCAATCAACCCAACCCAAGCGCAGGAAAAGTTTCGTTCATTTAACATTGGGTTCGGCTACACTTTACCCAAGTTTTTTGATCGCAGTTTTTCATCACTTCGTTACCAAGGGCACGCTGCTTCGGTGGTGGGAGGTTTTCACTTCCGTAAAGATAGTAGTACGCTAGAGCATATCGATCTACGATTTGATTACGGTCAAATGTCCGCTTTTGCTTTTGAGTTTGCCGATGTCAATTCTTTCCGCATCGAGGGAAATTATAGTTACAAAAAACGAATTAGAGATATCTGGCAAAATCGTCTTCAATGGTTTGTGGGTGGATCTATCAATACGCTATACACTCTATGGGACTTCTCTAACTTTAGTAACAACTCCTTCAATACTAGTCTATATATTTCACTTAGTCCGGCTACTTCTCTGGTATATCCCTTCAAACTCTGGAATCGGCAATTTCGGGCTTCGTACTCGGCGTATCTGCCTCTACTTACGTTTGCAGTACGACCATCTTATGGCACCACGCGCCTGCCAGGCTTTCTGGATGATGAGCGGGACGAGCCCTTAGCTCAGTTTTTTGAAAGCGGTTCTATTACCAGTTTTAATAAATTCTTTCGCTACAGCAATACCTGGTCGCTAGAGTATTTTCTATCAAACCGAAACCGCCTTCGCCTCAGCTACGAGTGGAACTACGTGCGTTACAGTGAACCTCGGTTGGTGCAAGCCGCTTCGCACAATATAGTTTTTGGTACCATGTTTAATTTTTAGCATGATGAAGTTAGTTAACGGATTTCTAATCGTCTTGGTCAGCCTGTTGGCTTTCGCCTCGTGTGAGGAAGCCTTTATTCGTGATGAATACAATGACAATGCGGTAGATGTCTTCAACTCTATGTGGACCACCGTAGATGAAAATTACTCTTTCTTTGACTTTAAAGGCATTGACTGGGATGCAGTGTACGAGGCTAATCGCCCCCGAGTGCAAGACGGAATGCGCCGCGATTCGCTATTCAATGTTCTGGCAGATATGCTGTTTGTCCTTCGCGATGGGCACGTTAATCTGCAAGCTGGTTTTGATCTATCGCGTAACTGGGATTGGTACTTAGACTTTCCCCAGAACTTTGATTTTACCACAATTGAGCGCAATTATCTCGCTGATGATTACGATATAACCGGTCCCTTTTTGCACCGTGCTATTGATTCCGTTGGCTACATTTACTACGAGAGTTTTGAGGATGATTTCAGCGAATCTATTGCTGACTATTTGGTGACGCTGTACGCTAGCCGAGTTACGGGTGATGACGATACGCTAATTTTTAAAGGGCTAATTATTGACGTACGCGATAACGGTGGTGGCAGCCTCGATAATGTAAATACTTTAGCTAGCCGATTTGCGGACGAACGTCGTCACATACAAAACTGGCAGTATAAAGATGGTCCTGGCCATAATGATTTTACTGATCCGGTAAAAAAATATATTGAACCCGGAGGAGCATTTCAGTACAATGGCCCAGTAGTAGTATTAGCTAACCGTTCTTGCTACAGTGCCACCAACTTCTTTGTACAGATCATGAAAAATTTTCCCAATGTAGTAGTGATGGGCGATAGCACTGGCGGCGGGGGAGGTCTTCCTATTAATCGCGAATTGCCCAATGGCTGGACCTACCGATTTTCATCTACCGTTACTACTACCGTAGCCGGAGAAAATATTGAAGATGGTGTAGCCCCCGATGTCCGGGTAGACATTACCGATGAAGACCGAGAAGCTGGCCGTGACACTATTCTGGAAGAAGCTCTGAAGCTAATCGGGCAAGTATTTGATGAACAGGTAAATGGCGGAGCCTAGCTTTTTAAGATATGAAATGTGAGAAAAGTTTTCTTATTTCACATCTCATGTTTCATATTTTACTTGGGTCGTTAGCTCAGTTGGTTTAGAGCGCTGCCTTGACAGGGCAGAGGTCACTGGTTCGAATCCAGTACGTCCCACTTTTATTATTGCCTATCTAAAAGTTACTCTGCTGCTGCTTCCGCTAGTAACTTAATCACTTCGTTCATTTCTTCATTATCGAGAGAGGCAAAGCCCATTCTTATAGCGTTTACATCATTTCCTTGCTCATCTTGAAATACGGTTTTTGGTAAACGCAACCCTAGTTTCAAGGCTCGCTGTCTAATTTCTCTGATGCTACACCCACCAGTAAAATGTACCCAAACGGCTAGTCCGCCTTCGGGCACTTGAAATTGCACTTTGTCACCTAAACGTTCTCGTAAAGCCTTACAGAATAGGTCGCGTCGCTGATGATACAGGCGCAGCGATTTTTTCAGGTAGCGCCGGATATCGCCATCTTGGTACAGTACTGCTACCGCTCGTTCTAGAGAATGGTTACCGTGGCAATCCATAATTCGGCTGAGAGCTGAGAGTTGCTGAATGATTTCTTCGGAAGCAACCACATAGCCCATTCGTAGTCCCGGCGCAATCGTTTTGCTGAGTGATCCTACGTAAATGACATTTCCGAAACGATCGGCACTGAACATCGGAAGAATTGGGCTACTGTTGAAATGAAAGTCGTAATCGTAATCATCTTCAATAATGACAAATTGGTACTTCTCTGCTAGTGCTAAAAGCTTCATTCGCCGCTTAGCTGAGAGGGTCACCGTTGTCGGATTATTATGGTGGGGCATTACGAAAACTGCTCTAATTTTCTTTTTCTGGCATACTGCCTCAATGGCATCTACATCAATTCCTTCCTCGTCAATACCGACTTTTATTAGTTGACCGCCATGAACCTCAATAATTTGGTTGACTACCTTAAAACTTATCTGCGCCACCACTACCGAGTCTCCCGGTTCTAACAACAACTGGAAAAGTAAATTAAATGCCATCAAGCTACCCCGAGTCACAAAAATCTGGTTTAGATCTACGTGAATACTTCGGGTTTCCGCCAGATTCCGAATAAGTTCCTCCCTTAGTTTAATATCTCCGCCAAATTGATCGGAATAATTCATCAGCGACAGGTAGCGTTTACTGCGGGAAAGAGCATTTAAGTTCCGACTCAACTCTCGAGCGGGTGCCAGCCGTACATCCGGGTATCCGGCATCAATGACGTGTTTTACCTTAATGTGATCATCTGATCGTTCGGTCAGAAAGTTATATTTATTAGGAAGCCAACTACTTTTGCTTCTGTCCAAGATCTTCTCTGATGCGTTAGTTGCAAAATGCTTCTGCCTCAGCAGTGGTAATTTATCGCTGACAAAGCTTCCTCGGTGCGAAATTGTCTCAATCCAACCCTGAGTTTCCAATTCTTCATACGCGGCAATCACCGTTCGTCGGTTTACCTGAAGTAATTCTGATAGTTGGCGACTGCTCGGCAGTTTATGTCCCGAACTAATCACCCCCTCAGTAATTCGCTTTAAAATCTCATTACTAATCTGAAGATAAAGAGCTTGTCCCGATGAGCGGTCTATTCGGATTATTGATTTGTAAGGCAGCATAAAGTGGTGCAGTTAGTATATCAAAAATGGATTACTTAAATGCACCAGTCAAATTATACTTTTATCCTTATTACATCAATAATAAGAGTATGCATTTCTTTAAAAACTTCTTCTCGCCATTCTTTATGGGAGTATTATGGCTGAGTAGCCTAACCACATTTTCCCAGAACCTAAGCACGGTTACCGGTCGGGTAACTGGTGACGATAATTTGCCCATTGATGCTGGAAACGCAGTTCTTTTATCTCCGGCTGATTCATCACTGGTTCAAGGAGCGATACTACTAGATGGGTTATTTACGATTGAAGACGTTCCTGCTACTACATATCTGCTAAGAATTACGGCTTTAGGATATCATCCTTTAACTAAAGAAGTAGCGGTTTCTGCGGAAACTACTGACTTAGGTTCACTGGTACTAACGTTAGATCAACTGCAAGCTGTGGAAGTTATAGGTCAGCGACCCACTTATGAAGTGGAGGCCGACCGCATTGTTCTTCAGCTGGAAAATTCGTCGCTGGGTAATTCGGGCAATGCGCTAGATATTCTGCGAAACGCTCCGAAGGTGATATTTAATAGTAGTGGTCAGATTAATGTGGTAGGGAAGGGCAGTGCCTTAATTTATTTGGATGGTCAGTTGTTGACTTCTAACCAAACTTTGGAAAATATTGCTTCTTCGGATGTAAAGTCAGTGGAAGTAATTGAGAACCCTCCGGCGAAGTACGATGCAGCCGGAAATGCCGTAATTAATATCGTTACCAAGCGAATGAACCTGGAGGGCTACAAATTAACGCTGCTTCAGGAAATTGGAGCCACCAATTATTTACGAGGGCAACTAAAAACTAACCTTAATTACAAAAGCCGGGGTTGGGTTTCCCAAGTTGGCTACAGTTACCGTCCCATTGAGTACCGAATAGATAATGATTATGCCCGCACTTACGAATTCAGGGGCAATGCTGTTGAGATAGATAATCGATACGCCTCGATTATTGACCGAACCAACCATCTTTTCCATTTGAAGACTAATTACGAATTAAGTCCGCGCCAACACATCGGTATTCAGTACAATGGTTCTATTTCCTATTCTGAACGAGATGGGCTGAACCGAAATGTATTTGATGTGAATGAAGCCCGATTTTTTAATATGGATACTCAGATAACCGGACCGTTTGATCAGAGAAATAATACTGCTAGTCTTTCTTATTCACTAGACCTTGACACGCTAGGTTCTTCACTTTCGGCATCAGCTCAGTACGCGACCTATGATCTGGAGCGTATTGAAAATATTTTTCAGGAGCGATATAACTCACAAAGCAACTCTGTGACCGAACGGCGAACCTTCAATACCAATGATATTCGGGTGAGAACTTTTCAGCTCGACTATCATAAATCTCTTAGCCCGCAGTGGCAATTGGATATTGGCGTTAAAAGTGCGCGAATCAACAATAACAGTCTGCTTAATTTCCAGGCTATTGAAGAAGATAGGTCATTCACGACTCTTCCTGAGTTTAGTACTGATTATGAATATGAGGAGAGCGTATCTTCGGTTTATCTACAGTCTTCCGTAGCTATTCAGAAATGGAATTACTACCTAGGTCTGCGGACAGAACAAACTGCTATTCAGACACTTACTTATCAGAATGATGCAGAGCAAAGAAATGAACGAACGTACAATAACCTATTTCCCTCAGCATCAATAGCTTATCAACTCGCTGAGCAGGCAAACTTGAAACTGAGCTACAACTATCGGATTCAGCGACCTTCCTTTCAAGATTTAAACCCTTTCACATTTTACGCCGATTCCCTAGTTTCTTTCCGGGGTAATCCCGACCTAGTTCCGGAATACAGCCATAATTTTTCGCTCAATACTCAGTATAAAAGCTGGAATCTCAGCTTCAACTACAATCGCACCCGAGATAAAATCAACACCATTATTGAGATCAAAAACCCGGAAGAACCCGCCATTTTTGATTTTAGACGCGACAACATTGAGCAAACCGAACTAGCAGCTATCACTCTCTCGGTACCGTTGGAGAAGGGATGGTGGTCTTCGTATAATTCGTTGACCGGACGCTGGGAAGAACATCAATATAAAGATTTAGGAAGGTTGGTTTCTAATCAGACTTATGGCTTCTATTTGTATACCAATCAAATGGTTCGTCTGCCTAGCAATATCGTTTTAGAAGCTACTTACCAGTACACTTCCCCGCGAGTGGACGGTATTTATACCGATAATCCCATCTCGGCTCTTTCTCTGGCAGCCAGCCGGAAGTTCTGGAACAATCAATTGCTAGTTCGCTTTTTAGCCAATGATGTTTTTAAACAGTACAAATTTACCGGTGTAGCTAGTGTGTATAACAATGAGTGGACGTATCGCTCCCAGGGGGATTTCCGTTACATTCAGCTTTCTTTGAATTGGACTTTCGGTCTACTGAAAGCCAGTCAACTAGGCAATAAGGCAATTTCAGAAGAAGAACTGAACCGCATTAATCGTCAGTAGAGTTTATGTTTTTGTCTTGGTAGACTGACCGTAGGTACGTGATTAATCACGTACCTACGAAATATGAACATGTGTTCATATTATCAATACTATCTATGGTTGATTATAATAGCATATCAAAAAAAGCACTATTCAGTTAAATATGCTTAATATTTAGTGTGTTTTAAAAGTGAAGACTTCATGATAAGTTAATTAAACTATCGTTCAATTTATGTTAAAGTCACCCCGTAGATTACGGAAGCGTTTGCGGACATCGGCCACGTAAATACTGCCCGGATATTCTCGCAGAAACTGGGTGTACAATTCCATCGCTTTTTCAGTGTCTTTCAATTGTTCTTCGTAAATCCGTCCGGTCATAAACAAGGCATCATCGCCTAGAATATCGTAGTTATACGACTGGTTTATCTTGTCCAGCTTGTCCAGTGACTGTTCAAAGTTCCCAAGTTGCATCTGCACTTTAGCCATAAGCCAGTATACCTCATCTTCTAGCGGATGACCTTTGTAGTCCGCTAACATGCTATCTAGCTTCTGTAGAGCGGATTCTTGCTTATTTTGGAATAACATCAGCTCTACGTCAGCATAAGCTTGCATAGCCGCCCCTGAGGTGTCTAAAACAGTATTATTCTGGATGAGCAGACTCAGCGACATAGCATCGTTGGCAATTTCACGGGTAGTGGCTTCCTTTAGCACGTCCAAATGATCCTGAGCTAACTGAAAATCCCCTTTGTAATACGAGAGTTTGGCGTTGCGAAGCTTGGCCTCGTAACCTACGGGTTCTTCTTTGTGGGCTTTTTCTACCTGGGCATATAGCAGCGTAGACTCCCAGGGTTCGTTCATCAATATGTAGATATCGCCCATATCTAGTTTGCTCTGCGCCTTTATTTCTCGGCTAGCTTTGGGGCTTCCGGCCACTTGCTGCAAAATGGTAATGGCTTTATTCTTTTCATCCATGTAAAAGGCATAGAGTAACGCCTGACTTCGCATAGCTTCTAGTGTAGCAGCACTAGGTCCTATGGGTGAGCCTTTACTTTCGTCAATAAAGTTTTGGTAATCCTGAATCAGCTTGACAATCTCTTCCTGCTGCACTGGGAACTGGTTTTTCACCAATTCTTCCCTTGCTTTGATTTTGTACCGACGAGCTGATACGTAGTTTGATGTGCGAGGGTAACGCTCGATTACGTGATCGTACATTTTTAGAGCATTCTCGTAATCCTGGTTTTCCAGAGCAATCTGAGCAACGCTCATCACCTCATCACCATCAGTACGTTGTCGGCGATCTACCGCTCGGGCTTGCATAAACGCCCCATAAAAGTTTTTCTGTTGCAGATTGATCCATATAAGCAACTCACTGTACAACGGATTGTCAGCGTCCTTCTGAATGCGATCTAGCAATAGATTAGCCATGCTATCCAAATCCTCATCTTCCGTCAGAATATTTTGTAGCACATTTTTCACATAACTGATTCGGGAAGGGTCTTCATTGGCATAAGCTAAATACTCTAGTACCATTTGATCTACCTTGTTCAGGCGACGGTAGACATTAGCTAGTTCTAACGCATACAAGCTAGGATCACCGCTGGTTTGCCTACCTGCCAGATACATATTTACGGCTCGTTCAATTAGTTCGTGCTTAATGAGATGTCCGGCAACAATTCGCACTTTGTAGATATCAGCCTTCGCCTGATCAAATACGCGGGTGAAATATTCTTCCGCTTTTACATCGTCACCTTGCCGTAGATCAACAATGCCAGCATCCAACTGATACAGAATATTATCAGGATAATGGCGAAGTGTTTTGCTGAGATATTGTTTTGCCTCGTTTAGGTAGCCGTTGTTTATCAACAAACGAAAGTAGCGATCGTGGATGACCGGAATGTTTTTCTTTTTTCCAGCCAGCTCATCATAGATCGTTTTTGCTTTTTCTATTTCCCCTTTATCGTCGTATTGCTGCGCTAACTCTATTTGCTGGGTATTCTGCCCAAAAGCCAGCATGTTAGCGTTTGTTAGTAAAATAATAATCCAGGTTATAGTGCGAATCATGTTTTGTGGTTTAGAAATCGATAACTTATCAACTAACATATTACATTATTATTTAATTATTTTTCTTCGAAATTACTATTAATTACTACACTGTGAATTTGTTGATAACTTTAGAAAAAACGACCAATCATCTAACATTGTGAATAACTCCAATAATTATTTACAAATTATTAACATAGTTATCCACAATTAAGTTACTGATTTATAGATCTTTGCAAAGATATTAGTTAGTTGTTAACTAATATGTGGATAACTATGTAGATAATATTAAAAGTGCATAACACTGTTAATAACTTACACCGAGGAGTGAATAACTTATGTGAAATGTTGATTGCCGGATGAGGAGTGGATAACACGAAATTTATTAACAAGTTATTGTTAGCTTTTCCACAGGTTATTCACTCGATAATGTGGATAACTCCCCAACTGTAATCGTAAGATCGTTACGTTCCCAGTTAGCCCGTAGATCGATAACTTCTTCCTCGGTGTAGAAGTAGACTGGCTCTGGTTCTTGCTTGGTTAGGATACTTCCTGGTTCCCAGATGCCGTCCTCATCAGCATCAATTAATATTCGGATTTGGTACTTGCCGGGCGGCAACAAATCAAAAGAAAATTCTTTCGCATTTTTAGCTTCGCGTATCAGCTCAAAATTCTGATCTACTAATTGTATGAAAAAGCTAGGATAGTCAGTAGCGACGACTCCCCGGATAGCACCATAGTCTTCTGGGTTTTTAAATGAGAATTTTTGAATTACCTGTTCACTACTATCATTCTCGATACTCATAAAACTACCCGGGCTAACGTAGAAGTTAAATGATCGTAGGTCGTTCGTAATTTCTTCTCGCTCGTAAATTCTGGGAACAAACTTTCGATTGATCTGAACGGTGTCTACGTAATTATTTAGTAAACTAAGCTGAAGCGTTTCATCTTCCAAGGATTGAATACTATCCACTAAAATTCGGTCTTCACTACTCCGTTTGACAGATATAAATTCTTGCAACCAGTTTAATCGTCTTTCTACTGAGTCTACTGGAGTTCTGAGGCTATCTAAGTAAAGAGTCTGCTGGCGAATACGATCTTCATATATTGAACTATCGTTCATTTTTGAATAGAAGATTACACTATCGACCATACTGGACTGAGATACTGGAATCTTGAGCGTAACTTGATCAAAACGTTGGTTCCAGTTTAAAGCCTGATCATAATCAATGGGAATATAAAAAAGTGTATCGTAGCTGAGTAAAATACTGTCGGTATTGAGTTGGGCAATGGGCTTAGAGAAAATAAATGTTCCCGAAATAGTGTCAGTGATTTCATCGCCATCAGCAGTAAACTGACTGGTAAAGTCGGCTATCTTTCGGCGACTTTCGGTAAACTGCAAATAAAGTAATGTATCAGCTAACGTCTGTTGAGCTGAGTCGGTAGCAGTTACTTTTATTCCTAAACTATCTTGGCGGAGAGTATTATAAATACGAACGACTTTCTGCTCATCCTGAAAATTGCTAAATATATTCACACTCGTATCAGCTAAATTAAATGCTACTGAATCTCTCAAGAATTTTTCGGTAGAAGCGTCAATTTCTCCTTCAATGGTTAGGGTATAGTCATCTAGCGATTTATTGAATTTTATCTCATAGTATTTTCCGTTAGCCCGAGCACTCTGCAATTGGATAGGTCGAATGTCTTGTCGCTGAAGTACCAGATCAATTGTCTTATTAAGGGAAAACACAGAATCTGCCGTAGCCAGAGAGTCAGCTCGAATTTCCCGGTTCACATCAGTACCCAGATAAATTGGCTCCGATTTAAACCCGAAAGGTTCATTATTAGAATCAATTTTGAGGTTACCGTTCTCGTCTACGTAGGTAAAGACATTGTATAATCCTTCCCGAATGTAGCGGATCGTATAATTTCCTTCTTCATCAGTTTTCGCCAAATACATAGGTGGTCCGGTGAAGGCATCTAACGTATCGTTCACATCGTAAAGAGCAACTACCGCATCTTCAACCAGTTGTTGACTCAGAAGATTTCGTACAGTTCCATTCACCTGAAAAGAATCAATTTCGGCTCCGGTGCTAAAGGCTACAATCAGGTTTTCGGCGGGGTTCTTTTCCGAAGCATCCTTCACTGCTTCGCGAAAATTGAAAGTATAAGTGGTACTATCTCGCAGCTCTTCTTCAATCTCTAGAAAGAGCGTTCGACGGGCTGCGTAAAAACTAAATTCTTCAATAGGCGGAGTAATAATGAGTTCCCGCTTCAGATCTCGGGCTTCTATAAATTCGTCGAACTCCAGCTCAATTTCATTATCATCAAAGTTGACAGTTTCCAGCTCGGGGTACATATTTACCAGTTTCGGGGGGATGGAATCTTTCGGTCCCCCAGTAGGACTTCCCCTTCGGGCACACGATCCAGACAAAATTAGGAGGATCCAGAAGGTCAGTAGCCAACCGTATTGTTTTATCATATTATGGTAGTTCTCTATTTATAAACGTTTATTCGATTGCTTTCTTTTGATTGTTCATATAAAGCGTAGTAGAAATTGCTAGGGTATTTATATAGCGATTTCCTCTTCTAACCAGGCGGTGCATAAGCCCCGTTTGTAATTTGTACTTGCGATTGAAGAACCAACCGATACCAGCAAATAAGCGATTTTCTCCATGTTGCCCTTGTTGATTAAAAGACCACAAAAACTCATTGGTAATGATACCATAAAATTCGCCTGGGTCAAGTTGCTCTCCGTTGAGCGGACTATCAAACCCTAGTCGGTACCGCAAACGATTTGTCAGCGCTGAGTTTCGGAAACGCTGCTCTACTCGTGCTCGGTGGGCAATACGCTTTCCGCCCAAGGCATAGGTTACAAACGCAAATTGTTGCATCAGTCGATGCTCATGAAACTCACCCGGCTCTTCGGCTTGAATTTGGAAGGCATATCCGCCACTAAGCTTTTTATTTTGCCAAAGTTCGTAGGTAGCGAAAAACTGAGTTTCATTTAAATTCCAGCGGAAATCCTGATCTATCTCTTCAGAATTAAGCTCAGTGAATGTTGCACGTTGAAAAGTATTTACGTTAAACGACCAACGGTTGGGAAATTTCTGAGTAAAAGAAAGGCCGGGTTCCCATTGAACGGGTGTAGTAGACTGAGCCGAAGCACAAATACTTACTAAAAATAGAATAAGAACAGAAAGAAAAAATGAATGCACAGGATCAGTAGAGAAAATTATCTAACGACCGACGAACGATCAAGCGTTTTTGTTTTAGTCTTCCGCTCGCATCAAACAGCATTTCATACGATTGTAGTCTTGATTTTTCAGTTAAGTTAATCTCCAGCTCGTAGTTTCCAATCTTCTCTTCAGTAAGTTGAGTATAACTTTTACTCTGGCTCGCAAGAAACTGTCGCTGAACTCTCTGAACCGAATACTTTCCGTAGTTCTCTATTAGGAAAGAATGGATAGCTTGTTTTACAGTATCCGAAATTTGATTAAAGTCAATCAACTCTTCAATGTCCTCTAGCTTCCCAGCTTCATCAAACTCAATACTAAACCTCCGTCGGTCACGGATTAGTTTAGCTTCGTAACTACTGTGTTCAGCGTCGGTCTCGTAGTAGTACCGTACTCGACGTGATTTATCCAGCCAATTTTCCAGATAATCTTGAGCCGACTGAGGTATTTCATTAAACTTAATGCGCCTTTCTTTCTCCTCTTTCAAAAGTTCTTGGGCTTGACTAGAAAGTGGGAGAAAACACATAAGTAGCAGTACCCCCAAAACAGTCTGTGTAAACTGCATAACCTGCTATTTTCCCAGGTAAATCATAATAACGGATACGTCAGCTGGAGAAACCCCGCTAATGCGGGAGGCTTGCCCAATGGTTTGAGGACGGATTTTACCTAGCTTCTCTCTCGCCTCAGTAGAAAGAGCTTTTACGGTACCATAGTCGAAATTTACTGGAATACGATAATCTTCTAGGCTCTCGACCCGCTCAGCGTGCTGTCGCTCTTTTTCCAAATAACTTTCGTACTTAGTTAGGATTTCTACTTGTTCCCGCACTTCAGTATCAAACTTTTGAAAGTACTCCTTCAGGCTAGAATCGAGTTGCTCCAGAGTTGTCAGTGAAATTTCGGGACGTTTTAGTAACTGGTGAATACTGACTTTCTCTTTGATTGTTGCAGTAGAGATCTCGTCTAGACCTTCATTAATTTCATCGGGAGCTGCCTTGCGTTGTTTCAAATCCGTCAACAATTCCTGAATAGCGTTTCTTTTATCAAACACTTTTTCCAGTCGAACGTCATTAATCAAACCTAGCTGGTGCCCCTTCTCGGTAAGTCGTAAATCAGCATTATCCTGACGAAGTAGTAATCGGAATTCAGCCCGAGAGGTAAACATCCGATAAGGTTCTTCAGTCCCTTTATTTATCAAATCATCAATCAGCACTCCAATATAGGCTTCAGAACGGCGCAGCACGAAAGCTTCCTGCTCCTGAATTTTACGGTGAGCATTAATTCCTGCCATCAATCCCTGACAAGCAGCTTCTTCGTAACCAGTAGTACCGTTAATTTGCCCGGCAAAAAATAGGTTTTCAATAAGCTTGGTTTCCAGGCTAAGTGATAATTGAGTAGGTGGAAAATAATCATACTCAATGGCGTAGCCCGGTCGGAACAGTTTAGCTTTTTCAAATCCAGGAATATGCCGAATGGCCTGATGCTGCACTTCTTCGGGTAGTGAAGTAGAAAAACCATTTACGTATACTTCTACTGTGTCCCAACCTTCGGGTTCTACAAAAATCTGATGGCGATCCCGCTCCGCAAAACGGTTGATTTTATCTTCGATAGAAGGACAATAGCGCGGGCCTTGCCCTCGAATTCGTCCATTAAACATGGGTGAACGGTCAAATCCGCCTTCCAGTACTTCGTGAACCGTTGGGTTGGTGTAGGTGATATGGCAACTACGTTGATGAGCTAAAGGCCTTGTATCAGTAAAAGAAAACTTTCCCGGATGCTCGTCGCCGGGTTGTTCTTCCATTTTGCTATAATCAAGCGAACGCCCATCTACGCGAGGCGGGGTTCCAGTTTTCATGCGCCCTGATTCAAACCCAAGTTGAACCAGTTGTTCCGTAATTCCTTTAGAAGCTCGCTCACCTGAACGTCCCCCTCCCATTTGCTTGTCACCAATGTGAATTAGTCCGTTGAGAAAAGTACCATTGGTAAGAATGACTGATTTGGATTTGATATCTAAACCAATGCTGGTTCGCACTCCGGTTACCTTCTCCCCTTCTACTAGAATTTCGGTCACCATTTCTTGTAGAAAATCCAATTTGGGAATCTTCTCTAGCTCCATTCTCCAAGCCTCAGTGAATCTAGCTCGATCGTTTTGAGTACGCGGGCTCCACATAGCTGGACCTTTGGAGCGGTTCAACATCCGAAACTGAATGGCTGACAAATCAGTGATAATTCCGGATATTCCACCAAGCGCATCAATTTCGCGAACAATTTGGCCTTTAGCCACTCCCCCCATAGCGGGGTTACAAGACATTTGCCCCATCTTCGCCATATCCATGGTGATAAGAAGAGTCTTAGAACCTAGTTTTGCTGCTGCTGCTGCTGCCTCGTTTCCGGCATGACCAGCTCCTACTACAATTACATCGTATGTTTCAAATAGCATTTGATATTCGTCTTATTCCTTTACTCTACACACAAAATTAGTATTTCGTTTCCTAATTAATGCGATTTCTGCATCTGAATTAGATGGGTAGAAATACGGACACTTATGTTGCTCACTATTAGCGACTTTACCTGGAGAGTATGAAGTGATTTGTCAATGTTCCACGTGGAACATTGACTGTGAAAAGTGGTGGTTTCACAGAGTGTGAAACAGATTAAAGTAAAGCTCTAAGTAGCGATTTTCCAAAGAGCGCATTTCATTTTTCTCTTCATCAGAATGATCAGAAAAACCAAGTATATGTAGAAGTCCGTGAACAAGCACCCGCAGTAGTTCACTTAGGAATGGGGTATCTAATCGTTCAGCATTCTCAGTCACTCGATCAATGCTAATAAAAATATCACTCTCAATAGCTTGGGTAGTATCGTCTCGATTATCGAAAGTGATAATGTCAGTATAAAAATCGTGAGAAAGATACTCTTGGTTTATCGACAAAAGGTATTCGTCAGAGCAAAAAATATAATTAATCTCAAGAATTGATTGCTGATAAGATTGCACTATACTAGAAAGCCAGGTCGGAACAGAGGAAAGAGTATTAGTATCAAAATCCACATCCTCAACAAAAAACTGGATCACGCTAGTTGATATAAAAAATTAGCTCAACTGTGCAGCCTTCGTCTCGGAAATTAACTTCATCAGAAAGGTGTTTCATAAGGAAAATACCCCTACCACCCGGCTTATCAATATTTTCGGGTGCAGTAGGATCAGGAAGGTTTGAGTAGTCAAAACCATCGCCTTGATCTTTCACCCAGAAAATAATAGAGCCATCACTAAGTTTAAGAGAAAGATCTACATTTTTCCGAGAGTCACCTTTGTTTCCATGACGAATAGCATTGTTAACCGATTCGGTAACAGCAATCATAATGTTACCATAGATGTCGTCGTTCAAACTAAATTGCTCTTTAGCATTGTCGATAAAACTTTCTATCATCCGAATATTATCGGACAATGAAGGAATAGAAATGCTGATTGAATCCATTTTGCTAGTTTAAACGCTTAAAGTATTTATTGGCCTCGTCTTTATAATACGGATTGAGCTTAAGAGGCACGGTTTTCAACAACTCAATCTCCTGCTTCTTCAGTTTGATGTACTCATCGAAACGCTGAGTGGCTTGTTTTTCGTAACTATCTTTAGCGGTTTCGCCCTTACGCTTCTGGTCTAACTCCTGCTCCCGATCAGATTTCTCTACATCTAGCAAGCGAGTTAAAATTTGCTTCTGTCGTTCAACTAACTCTTTTGAAAGCTTTTTGTTGACCAAATCAGTCTCAGTTTCTTCCATTTGTTTGGAAAGTTCGTCACCAGTACCTCCTCCCCCATCTTCTTCTGAATCCATCTCTTCTAAAGCCTTTCGAATCTTTTCCTGCTGCTGGGCAAGTTTAGATAATTCTTCAGATAAAGCCCGACCCGATTTACCACTTTTTTGCAAATTCTGTATTTGTTCATTAAGCTGCTTTTGCAATTCACTCAGATTCATATTTTGCTGAGTATCACCTGGATTCTGCTGAGGATTTCCCATAGCATCAGCCATTTGCTGTTGCATCTGGCTCAGTACATCGTTCAGTAAAAGTGCCAAATTATTGATAGAAGTCATGGCAAATTGCTGCTGGCTAATGGCCTTGTACTGCTGCCGCTCCCGCAGTGATTCCATACTCTCATCCATGTACTTATTCATGTCCTTCACCTCGCGGGTTACAAATGACTGAATTTGGAATACCCGCTCGGCCAAAGCCAGCAAACTATCTTCAATAATCTGAGCATCATCCCGAAGCTTCAGTTGCTCCTGAGAGAGATCGATAAAGCGAGGGTCATTCTGTTTCACCTCTCGGAAATCCTTCATTACTGTTTCCTGATCAAAGGAAAGCGTCAACAAATTGTCTAGAATATTCCGAAGGTTATCCATATTTTCTTGCAGCATTTCCATCTCCATGCTTTGTTGCATCTGCTGAAGCTTTTGTGCCATTTGCCGCATCTGTTTGGCACTATTCTTCTGAGACTTTTGTGCCTTCTTGCGCTGATTTTTCTCAAGTGACTCTTGAGCTTTTTGTTGCTCTTGTTGGGCTTGCTGCTGCTCCTGTTTCATATCTTGCATAGGAGCTGGGTTTTTCATATCCTGGTTCAGCTCATTTAGCTCCTGCATTTCTTGCTGAAGTTCATCAAACTCCTGATTCAGCTGCTCTTGTTGTTCGCTTAATTCTTCCGTGCTATTTTCTTTGTTTTCAGTTTCTTCAGCTAATTTTTCTTGTTCTTCAGCCTTTTGCTCCATCTGTTGTTGTACATCCTCTAGCTTAGAATCAAACTTCATTCGTTTAAATAGCTCAAGCGTTCGCTCTAGTTCTTCTTCCAGGTTTTCTTCCTGATCATTGATCTGCTGAAGCTGATCACGCATTTTATCCATATCAACCTGCTCGTCTAGCAACTTCTGAAGTTCTTCATACATCTTTTTGGTCTCTTCGTCAAGTAACTCGTCCATAAGCTGTTGCAACTGATCAATCTGCTCCTTCATTTTTTCGCTCTGCTCACCAAATTGCTCCCGTTGCATTTTACTCGACTGGCTTTGCTCCTTCAGTTGTTCCAGCTGTTTTTCCAGCTCCTCGCGCTGTTTTATAATGTCTTCCAACTTTTTCTGATCTTGCCAAGTCAGGTCTTTCTTTCCTCTAAGTCGCTTCTCTACTTCCTCAATATCCTGTTTTAATTGCTCTGCCTGCTGTACCGTTTTACTGATCTGGCTTTGCGTCTCAGCCGTCGACTTTTCCAGGTTTTCCCGAATGGTTTCTCGATCAGGAATGCTAAATACGTAAGAAGAGGTTTGAGCTGACTTGTATCCGTTGACTGCATCATTGTCCCAAACCTTCAAGAAGTAGCGAATTTTTTCTCCTGGGTTCAGCCCAAGCGTGTCCACATTCCACTGATAGTAGTAACTCTGATTGTTTTGTCGGGAATCAAGGGGAAGGTTCAGTCGCTGATATTTTGACTCGTTCCCCTCTCCTTCCAATTCTTCAAACTTATAAAACAGGGAAAGCTGAGTAAGTCCGTAATCGTCCGACACATTTCCGCCTAACACTAAAAATTGGTAAAGAGTAGTATCCTGAAATTGCTCCAGACTGATCTGTGGAGTCTGATCAGGAATGACATCGAGATAGTAGCGAATATCTTGCTTATTATTGCTATATTCATTCACTAAGTCAATTTGGTAGGTACTAGACTTGAGAGCCTGTTTTTCTAAGGAGAAGGAGCCTTCGGAGTCTTGCTCAAGCCGATAACTTTCTTCCTGCTCCACAAACCTCATCTGCATACTGTCCGCCGCTAGCGTATTAAATTGCCAAGTGACATTCGTGCCTTCGGGCACTTGCAGATTACCGATGTTGTCTAATCGCTGGTCTTCCCGCGAGAGATAACCGGGGTAATCGAGATACACGCTAAAGTTCTTTAAGTTAGGACGATCAACTACTCGAATAGTGTGGGAGTTGGAATTAAAACCCGCTGCTTCAATATAGAAAGGAGCATCGCGTTGGATGTTTTGAAAGACAAATTCTAGCGTACCTTCGGCATTGGGAGCCATTCGAAACCGTCGCCCTGAAGCTACCAGATACACTTTGTCAGGGATAGCATTGCCTACTAAATCAGCTGTGACAGAAAAATCTTCGTTCTTGAAAGCAATGAAAGACTCGTTCTGTAGATTAAATGAAAACGGTGCTTCGGGAACGAACTCTTTATTGAAGTTTACAATGCGGCGGGTTCCTTCTGAAAAAAACTGAGGCACAAATAAAAGTACCAGCATCATAACTGCTATCGGAACTGCTAAATATCTCAGATGCCGAAGGTTCTTACGGAGATCAATAGCAATGGGAAAGCGAACCACCGAAAGCTGTTTAGTCTTTTGAGCAATAGTAGCCGCTACTAAAGCACTCTTACCACTACCTGCCCGATCGAGTTGGATCAAGTTCAGCAGCTTATCCTGCACTTCCGGAAAATACGTTCCAATTTGTCGGGCTGCCTCTTCATCACTGATCTGACGTTGATTGCTATAGTAGCGGGTGAGTGGATCAATTACCCATTTGATCAGAATAAAGAGAAAGAGTAACAGAAAGCTAAAGAATAATATACCTCGCCAAAGGCTACTAAGCCGGGCGGTGTATTCGATAGAATTAAATAGTAAGTATACAGAGAGCACAATAGCCCCGAAGAATATTCCTCCCCGGATCAGTTTGTTTAAGTAATACTTCCGCTTATACTGCTGAAGTTGCTCGGTAACGCTACGAAGGTGAGAGTCGGCTGACATAAAATTAAGCGTTGATTGATAATTTTAAATACAATAAGCCCGTCTTAAAAACTACGGAAAAATTAGCAATAAAGTATAGGTTTGGTTACTCTATTTCTACTACAATTGGGCAATGGTCGGAATGATGTACCTGAGGCAAAATACTAGCATTGGTCAATCGGTCTTTCATCGGGGCACTTGCCATATGATAATCAATACGCCAGCCTAGGTTTTTTTGTCGAGCTCCAGCTCGATAACTCCACCAGGAATAATTGTTCGGTTCCTGATTAAAAAACCGAAATGTATCAATAAAGCCTGAGTCAATAAATCCAGAAACCCATTCTCGTTCTTCGGGTAAAAAACCCGTGGTATTTTTATTTCTTACCGGATCATGAATGTCGATAGGGCGGTGGCAGATGTTATAATCACCACTAATAATTAAGTTCGCTTTCTTCTGCTTGAGTTCGTTAATGTAAGATTGAAAGTCGGAAAGCCACTGCATTTTGAAGGCCTGCCGAACATCGCCCATGGTGCCCGACGGCATGTAGACGCTCATCACCGAAAAGTTATCATAATCAGCTCGGATAACCCTCCCCTCTTGGTCATATTTTTCAACTCCCATACCGACTGCTACGTGTTGAGGTTCTAATCTAGAAAAGATAGCTACTCCGCTGTAGCCTTTCTTGACAGTAGCTACTTCCCAGTATGTTTGATAGCCTAGTGATTCAATTTCTGAAACTGGTACTTGGTCAGGGGCTGCTTTGGTTTCTTGTAAGCAGATAATATCAGGTTTTTCTTCCTGGAGCCAATCTAAAAACCCTTTTCTGATTGCTGCTCGGATTCCGTTTACGTTATAGGAGATAATTTTCATGTAGTGTTAAGTAGCAATTCCCAGTTCTTGTTCAAAGTATTCAATTACGTGCATTTTTAGAAGCTTTTCTTGCTCGAGCAAATCAAAGTGCGGCAATTTTTTCTGAAGTTTCCAGTGGGGCCATCCGTCTTGGTCTATTCCTTCTAGCTCATAAAACCCAGAAAGAGAGAGAACTTTACAAATAGCAATGTGCATCAAGTCTTGTTTTTCTTCTTTAGAAAAAGGCTGTGCTCCCTTCCCTAGTTCCTGTACTCCTATCAAAAAAAGTACTCCGTTCAAATCAGCCGGTCGTTTACCAATTTGTTGCTCAATAGTAGTCAGCAGTTTTTGCCACTTTTGTTCCAGTACTAAGTCCTTCTGATACATGCTAAGAAAAAGATTAGGAAAATTACGCTCGTAAGTTTATCGCCCTGAACCAATGGTGAGCGAGTGACTGGTATTGTACCTTGTGTGTTTCTATACGGAGCAAAATGCTAAAGGATTTCTTCTCACTTATATTTCCCCGAACCTGCCTACTCTCTCGGGTTCCTTTGGCTAAGGGTGAGCATTTAATTGCTACTCAGGCAATCATAAACTTACCAAAGTTTGATCTGAATGAAGAGAATACGGCACTGATTCGTCGAGTCTACAGTTTTGCTCCGGTGGAAAATGCTTGGGCTTACTACAAATTTTCTAAGCACGGAAAGGTGCAGAAATTACTTCATGCCCTTAAGTACCAAAACCATCCCGAGGTGGGAGAATTGTCAGGTAAATGGTTTGGCTATGCTCTACAGGAAAATGTAAGTAAAGCAAAAATTGACATGATAGTGCCAATTCCCCTCCACAAGAAAAAACAAAGGAAACGTGGGTACAATCAGTGCGATTTCATTGTTTGGGGGTTGGCAGAAATATTGGATATTCCCTGGTCAGCACAAATACTGGTGAAAACCGAAAATACGGAATCTCAAACTCGCAAAAATCGGATGGAGCGCTACCGAAATAGCTACCAAGCTTACGCCATCCGGAAAGGAGCTAACATTAAGGGAAAACACATTCTGCTGGTAGACGATGTAGTAACTACAGGGGCCACATTAGGAGCTTGTGCGAAATTATTACTAGTGGGTGGATGCCGAGCCGTGAGCATAGCAGCTTTGGCTACACCGGAGTAGGTAGATGACGGTTCGCCGGGGCGGTCCCGCCGCGCGATTAATCACGTCCCTACAATCCCCATTTGAACCGTTCAGTATAACTTGACTAATTCAAAAATAACTATGATAACAAAAAAGAGCTTGCGATTAAGCAAAGCTCTTTTTTGTTTATTTTATTTGTAAGACTAAATCTAGTAATTAGTACCTGCTCGGATCATAGCGCAACGGAATCCAATAGTAGCCGTAGCGGAATCCTGCTCTAGATAACGACGAGTACCTGGAGATAACCAGTAGGCAACATCAGCCCAAGAACCACCTTTATAAACTCGTAATTCATTGGTAACCAAAGAGTTAAATTCACCTTGGAAGTTAGGAAACTTCTCGTTGTCATACTTTTCTTCTGGGTCAATGGTTCCATCCCGGCGAATTGGATTCAGATCATTAAAATCCTGGTAAGAAAGCGGACGATACACGTCCAGTACCCACTCATTTACATTACCCGCCATATTGTATAATCCAAAATCATTAGGAGGATACTCGTAAATGTAGTCGGTAATCATAGCAGCATCATTCAGTTTTCCGGCAATACCCGCGTAGTCACCACGACCTCGCTTGAAGTTGGCTAACATATTACCCATTTGTTTTCCATAAGGGTTACGAGTAGCATGCCCATCCCACGGATAAATACGAGAGTGCGTTTGGTTTTCATCCAGGTACTGAGTACCGATAAGTGCTTTAGCAGCATACTCCCATTCAGCTTCAGTCGGTAATCGGAAATCAGGTAGTACTACGCCACTTTCTAGCGGAATACGTCCACCCTCAGGAATTTCCACTTCGGCTCCTGACTCTTCAACTAGTTTTTCGTTCACCACTGAAGTACGCCACTTGGAGTAATCGTTGGCCTGTCGCCAGGTAACCCCTACTACTGGGAAGAAACGGAAACCTGGGTAACGCAGATAGTGATCTTCGTAAGGATCGTTAAACGCTAGTGACCGACGCCATACGGTAGTGTCAGGCAGAGCTGACTCATAAAATTCAGTAGTAGAATCTTGACGAATATCAAATAAATATTCTAACCAGTGAATGTTGGCGACCTCAGTCTGATCCATATAGAATGAAGCTACCGTAACGGTACGCTCCAGATTGTCGCGGGTGCCCATAAGATCTTCTTCAAAAGAACCCATGGTAAAACGTCCACCTTCAATGTACACCATGTTGGGTGCTTCGGGCTGACCCTGATATTCGTCTAGTGTAAAGTTTCCTTCCACATTATACTCAATACCAGTAACACTACTTGATGGACCAGGATTCATACTGGTGGGCTGGCTCTTACTGCAGGCAGCTAGCACGGCAGCACATAACACAAACTGCCAAGCTCTAGAGACTTGGTTGACCAATTGCTTCATAACCTGTTTTATTAACTTTTAGAACGCTGTTTAGACGGATAACACAAACTGTTTTATAAACGATGCTGCTAATTTGCATACAATAACCTAATATTAATAATAAATACTAGGAAAAATTATATGTATGTAAGTTACAGTATAAAATAAGCAAGAAATAGTGACATATATAAATCACGCTACGTTCATAACGAATTGGGCTATCTGAAATTATCCACAGTAAGATAATTTTAGCGTATAGCTTTATAGCGAGCCAATATCGTCTAAAGTACTGATGGCTTGCTGTGTAGTCTCTATTTTTTCTATGGACAATATCGGTCGTTTTTTAGTTTCTTTGATGCGGCATCTTTTTGAGTGCTGCTGCACGTATTGCAAGATTTTTCCGAAAGTTTCAGATTTAAAGTACTCTTCATTATCCAGCCCAAGTAGGTAACATTTCATGATGCCACCTTTTAAGGTAAGCTTCTCAAAGCCCAGTTGTTCAGCTTTCCAGCGTAAACGTACCGTAGACATCAGTTCTAGTACAGGTTCTGGCACTTCGCCGAAGCGATCTTCCAGCATTGTTTTAAATTCTTGCAACTGCTCTTCATTCTGAATATTATCCAATCGGGAATATAGTCGTAGTCGCTCGGTGGTGTTAGTAACATAGTTCTCGGGAATGAGGATTTCTAAGTCGGTCTCGATACTACAGTCTTGCACCACTGGCTTTACTACTTCGGATAAATCGCGGGTAAATAAATTTTTGAACTCAGTTTCCTTTAACTCTTGCACGGCTTCATCCAGAATCTTGTGGTACATGTCAAACCCTAGATCAGAAATGAAACCACTCTGCTCGGCACCCAGCAAATTTCCTGCTCCCCGAATATCTAAGTCACGCATAGCTACTTTGAAGCCATCGCCCAACTCTGAAAACTCTTCCAGAGTAGAGAGTCGTTTGCGGGCGTCAGAAGTTAAGCCTGAGGCCGGAGGAGAAAGCAAATAACAAAAGGCTTTGCGATTGGATCGGCCTACCCTACCCCGCATCTGGTGCAAATCGGATAAACCGAACATGTGGGCATTGTTGATCAAAATAGTGTTGGCGTTGGGAATATCCAGACCAGACTCGATAATATTGGTAGAAACCAGCACATCGTATTCGCCATCAATAAATTGAAGCATGGTTTTTTCCAGTTTAGTACCATCCATTTGTCCGTGCGCTACTGCTACTCGGGCGTCGGGCACTAGTCGTAAAATGATGTTAGCAACTTCCTCAATATTGCTTACTCGATTATGAACAAAGAAAACTTGCCCACCCCGCTTTAGCTCAAAACTGATAGCATCGCGAATGACGCTTTCATTGAAGGTATGAATTTCAGTAGTGACCGGACGGCGGTTGGGCGGCGGAGTGGCAATGATACTCAAATCACGGGCGCCCATGAGAGAGAATTGTAGGGTTCGGGGAATGGGCGTGGCCGTGAGAGTCAATACATCCACGTTCACCCGCATCTCCTTTAATCGTTCCTTTACTTTTACGCCAAATTTTTGCTCTTCGTCAATAATTAGTAAACCCAGGTTTTTAAACTCAACATCTCTATTCACAATACGGTGTGTACCAATCAGAATATTGATTTCCCCTTCCTTTACCAAATTTAGAATCTCCCTGATGCTTTTAGTGGACTTGAAGCGGTTGATGTAGTCCATCCGTACCGGAAAATCAGCCAATCGATTTTTGAAGGTATGATAATGCTGCATGGCTAGAATGGTAGTAGGAACCAGCACCGCTATCTGCTTACCTTCGGTTACTGCTTTGAATGCCGCCCGAATAGCAATTTCGGTTTTGCCGAAACCTACGTCACCGCAAATGAGTCGGTCCATTGGGTGATGGAGCTGCATATCCCGTTTTACATCTTCGGTAGCAGTTGCTTGGTCAGGTGTATCTTCGAACATAAAGGAAGACTCTAGTTCGGCTTGTAGAAAACTATCGGGTTGATAGGCAAAGCCGGGAGCTGATTTGCGTTTGGCGTACAGGTTAATTAAGTCCTTAGCAATGTCTTGTACTTTCTTTTTCGCTCGTTTCTTCTTGTTTTCCCACTCGGGTGAGCCGAGCTTACTGATAGCAGGAGGAGTATCTTCTTTGCCGCTGTATTTAGAAATTTTGTGCAGCGAATGTACACTCACATATAGCAAATCATCATCGCGGTACACCAGCCGGATGGATTCTTGCTCCCGACCGCCCATATCAATTTTCTCCATCCCTGCAAAGCGACCGATGCCGTGGTCGACGTGGGTAACGTAATCACCTACTTTGAGCGAGCGTAGTTCCTTAAGTGTAATTGCTTTGGATTTAGCTCGGATACCTTTGGTTTTGTAGCGATGAAAGCGATCAAATAATTGATGGTCAGTATAGCAGGCGATATTCAGCGTTTGATCTACGAAGCCCTCACGTAGGGAAGTGTACAGCGGCTGAAAACTAATTTCAGAGTCTAGTTCGTCAAAAATTTTGCGAAGCCGCTCAATTTGCTGTTCTGAGTCAGAAGCAATAAAATTTGTGACGTCTTGATCCTTATTTTCATGCAGGTTAGCCGCCAGTAGCTCAAAGTTTTTGTTAAACGATGGCTGAGGCTGACTTTTTATGGTGAATACGCTATGAGTTTTAAATGAAAAACGGTTGCCAAATTCTACTTGAGTGAAAGGTTCTAGACTTTCCAGAAAACTGGCGCGGGTTTCAAATAAGGTTTCCGGGCTGAAAACCACCTGGGTTCCCGCCGATTCTTCCATTAATGAATCAAAATTCTCACAGGCTTCTACGTAGTAGCGGTTTACCATATCTTCCGCTGCCTCGGCATCTTTCCACCAAATTTGGGTATTTTCGGTAGGAAGAAAACTGATGAATGACTGCCGCTCTTCTTCTAGCAGTTTGGTCTGTACGTTAGGAATAATGCTCACTTGCTTCACCTCTTCTTGCGAAAGCTGGGAAGTAATCTCAAATGTGCGGATGCTTTCTACTTCATCGCCAAATAGTTCGATGCGATAAGGTAATTCGTGGGCGTAGGAAAAAACGTCAATAATTCCCCCCCGTACCGCAAATTGACCAGGTTCGTATACAAAATCAGTTTTCTCAAAGTCGTAAGTAGCCAGTAGCTCGGCAATAAACTGGGTATCCAATCGCTCGCCCGCCTTAATGAAAAAGGTGTTTTCCTGAAGCGAACGTTTGTTGATCACCTTTTCAGCTAATGCATCTGGGTAGGTAACAATCAGGTGACCGAGTGAAGGAGTATTACTAATGATGTTGAGAATCTCGGCTCGCATCAGTACATTAGCATTCTCGGTTTCATCTAATTGATAAGGCTTTTTGTAGGAAGCTGGAAACAGATGAACTTCCCGTGACGGGTTCAGATTTTGCAGATCGTTTTGAAAGTAAGCTGCTGCTTCCCGGTCGGCTAGTACAAACAGCATTAGCTGTGGGTTTATCTGGTGCAAAGCACTAGCTAACACTGCATCCAAACTGCCGATTACTCCTTTTAATTGGGTTTTAGGTTTGGCCTTAATTTGCGCGGCTAACGTCTGTATAAAGCTATCCTGAATATATTGGTTAAGAAATTGTGTTGACTGCACAGAAAATGGTATAATTATAGAATACGAATGGGAAACAAGTACAGAGAAATAAACGTTTTGAATGATACCTAGAACCAGAACCCCTCAGATATGTTTCTTAAGTAGTTCATCAAATTCTTAGACCTGCGGAACGATGCAAAATTACCATAAAAACACCGAGAAAGCCGAACGTAACAATGCAATTACTCGTCTCGAGCAGTTGCATCCCCATAAAACACTGCTGTATCTGGCTATTTTTGGTAGTAGTTTGGTATTTGTATTCATGATTGTTTCGTACACCATGAGTCAGCGTGATGCTGATATTTTTATCAACTTTGCATTTCCCAAAGCATTTATTGTAAGTTTAGTACTGCTCTTATTTTCTAGCTATACTATGACCAGGGTAGTTCCGGCGTTTGTAAAAGATGACCTGACAACAGTTAAGAATTCATTAGGACTTACATTATTGTTGGGAATAGCTTTTACTATTTCGCAGTACGTAGGCTGGGCAGAACTGTACCGTTCGGGCATCTATCTTTCGGGTGAGGCTTCGGGGGCGTATCTGTACGTTATTTCAGGCTTACATGTATTTCACCTGGCGGGTGGCTTGGTTGTACTTACTATTATGTACACTCAATTGAGTGCTATCTCCCGAGATCCAGTGAAAAAGCTGATTATGGTGACTAATCCTTACCAAAAAATTAAGCTAGAAATGCTAGCAAGTTATTGGCATTTTGTGGATGCCCTTTGGCTAATTCTCTTTTTCTACTTTCTGTTTAGTTTCTAGCGATAGTAGATAGAAAGCTTATCATCACTTACCGTTTTTTCTTCTGCCAAAAGTTTTTCATCAATCACTGGGGCAGCAATACCTTCCCCAAATTTCGTTTCACTACTGAAAACCCGGGCTTCGTCCCACCAGCCATGCTGAATGAGAAAAGAAAGAAGTTGCGCTCCGCCCTCTACAAAAACTGAAGCTACCTCTCGGTGGTGTAAATTATGCAACATGTACGAAATACAGGAATACCAGTCTGCTTCTTGGGGTAATGCAGTAAACTCCAGATTCGGCAAATCTTCGGGTGGGTGCTGAGTGTAGCAAAGTGTCGGTTGAGTTTGATCAAATACGTTTAGTTGCTTATCCAGTGTTTGCTCAGGGTCAATGACAATTTGCATCGGATTTTTCCCCGACCAATCTCGTACATTCAGTTGAGGATTATCGTAGCGATAGGTATTCTTTCCTACCCAAATAGCCATCTCCTGTGATCGCCATTGATGAACCAGCTTACGAGCATGAATCCCGCTAATCCACTTAGAATCATAATTAGAACGAGCTACGAAACCATCGACAGTCTGCGCCCACTTTAGTACGATGTAAGGACGCTTTTCTCGGTGAAATGTGTAGTGTCGACGATTAAGAAACGCTTCTTCTAATTGCAGTTTTTCATGTATATCTTTAGCAATCTGAACGTCTTGAATCTGGTACTGATTAGCTAACTGATGGAGTTGCTCAATATTCTCAAGCGGATTAGTATTGACAAACAGAACAGAATTAGCCGAGAATGTAGTATTTGCTAATTGATCTTCGAGAGAAGTCTCGAGATCTAGCCAACCTTCAGCCTGAATTTGTCCTTTGACAGTAACTACCCAACCTACCAACGGATAAACTGATGCGCGTTGGAAACTATCCCTTGCCAGGTCAATGGTTCTTTTACCGAAAAGCCAGTTATTTCCCTGCATCTTGTGTAGCTTTGGGCGAAAATACGAAGTTTCTGGTGGCAATTGGAGCAAAAGAATTATACGATAAACTATTCGGGCAACTTACCGATAATGTGCACGCTAACTATTCTGCCTCAGAGGTAAACGTAATACTACAGTGGCTGTTAGAATACACATTAAAAGTATCTCAAACAGAAATTTTACTGAATAAAACGATAAAAGTATCTGACCAGCAGCATCAGAGATTACGTCAATCTATTAAGCGAATTAATCGGGAAGAGCCTATTCAATACATTTTAGGTGAGTGCGAGTTCTATGGCAGGAAATTTAAAATAACCCCTAGCGTATTAATTCCCCGTCCTGAAACCGAAGAGTTAGTACAGTTCATTATTCAGCAACATAAAAATTTTGAAGGTTTGCAAGTGCTCGATATTGGCACAGGGAGTGGGTGTATTGCTATTACAGTAGCCAAAGAACTACTAAATGCTACTGTGTGGGCACTGGATAGTAGTCAAGATGCACTGCGGGTTACCCAACAAAATGTCAAAGAGCTAGCTGCCTCAGTACATTTGATAGAGATGGATATACTGTCAGGTATTCCCGATAACAAACAACTTGATATTCTGGTAAGCAACCCTCCTTACGTACTTGCATCGGAGGCAAAGACAATGCGCCCGAACGTGAAGCAGTACGAACCTGCCGAAGCACTATTCGTAGAAGATACCAATCCGCTTCTATTTTACCGTCGAATTTCGGAGCTTTGTAGCCAACACCTCACTACAGTAAAGTGGGTTTATTTAGAAGTACACGAAAACTATGCTACCGAAATAGCCGATTTGCTAATAGCAGAAAGTTTTTCTGAAGTGCAGGTTGTGCAGGATATGCAGAATAAAGATCGCTTTGTTGTAGCACGTCGCTAAAAGCAAGATAAGTTAGCTTTATAATTTTTTTAATGTAATATTTATATTAATTTTGTAAAAAATACAATTATATTCTATTGAATAACATATATCCTATCTTTGATACAATCCTAAGCCAAGCTGATAAGGAGACTTTACTAAAGCAAAAAGGCAAAGTTATCTGGATGGTTGGTTTATCTGGTTCAGGAAAGAGTACGCTAGCTCGGGCAGCTGAAAACTCCCTGCATCAGCAAGGAAAAGTAACCATGCTACTAGATGGTGACAATCTTCGGACGGGTGTAAACAATAATTTGGGGTTTAGTCAGGAAGACCGTCGGGAAAATATCCGTCGGGCAGCCGAAGTAGCTAAGTTATTTTCGCAATGTGGTATCATTACCATCTGTTCACTCATTAGCCCGACCGAAAGTATTCGTCAGATGGCTAAGGAAATTATTGGAGATAATTACTTTGAGGTGTTTATTCATTGTCCGTTGGAAGTATGCGAGCAGCGCGATGTAAAAGGCTTATACGCCAAAGCCCGCCGAGGCGAAATCAAAGACTTTACCGGAATTTCTTCTCCCTTTGAAGAGCCCCAGCAACCTAACCTGAAGGTTAGCACACATCAACAATCTATAGAAGACAGTCATCAATTACTAGTCAGTAAGATTTTAGAAACCACATCTTATTAATTCTGAAATTCAGTCAGTTATGAAATATAGTTTAACTCACTTAAGGCAATTAGAATCAGAAGCTATCTTTATTATGCGGGAGGTGGCATCACAGTTTGAAAAACCAGTGCTACTTTTTTCCGGCGGGAAAGACTCTATCGTTATGGTGCGGTTGGCTCAGAAAGCCTTCTGGCCCGCCAAGATTCCCTTTCCACTTATGCACATTGATACCGGACATAATTTTCCAGAAACCATTGAGTTTCGGGACAATCTGGTAGAACAATTGGGTGCCAAGCTTATTGTACGTTACGTACAGGATTCAATTGATCAAGGAAAGGCGGTGGAAGAAAAAGGACCAAACCCTAGCCGGAACGGATTACAGACAATTACTTTACTGGATGGTATTGAAGAATTGAAGTTCGATGCAGCTTTTGGAGGAGCACGGCGCGATGAAGAAAAAGCGCGGGCGAAAGAGCGCTTCTTCTCCCACCGCGATGAATTTGGACAGTGGGATCCTCGTAACCAGCGACCTGAACTCTGGAATTTATTCAATGGTAAAAAGACATTAGGTGAGCACTTCCGGGTATTCCCGCTGAGTAACTGGACAGAAATGGATGTATGGCAATACATTGCCGCAGAGAACCTGGATATTCCCAAAATCTACTTCTCTCACCAACGTGAGGTAGTAAAGCGCGATGGAGTTTTATTAGCCAAATCTGAATTTATAACCTTATTAGAAGGTGAGTCTTACGAAGAGCGCCAGATTCGCTTCCGAACTGTAGGCGATATGACTTGTACCGGGTCAGTAGAGTCTCCGGCTGATACACTGGAAGCAATTATCCATGAGGTGGCCGCCGCTAAAGTAACCGAACGAGGTGGGCGCGCTGATGACAAGCGCTCGGAGGCAGCAATGGAAGACCGGAAGAAGCAAGGATACTTTTAAAATATAGGAGTCAAGTTGTATTTAGAAATGACATGATTCTTTTATTTAATACCCCATATTTCACATTTATATCTCAGATTTTATATGACCTCCCCAACACAAGATATACAAACCAGTGAGCAGTATTTGAGCATGGACTTACTGCGCTTTACAACTGCCGGAAGTGTAGATGATGGTAAAAGTACGCTGATTGGCCGATTGCTCTACGATAGCAAAGCTATTTTTGAAGATCAGTTAGATGCGGTAGAGCAAGCCAGTAACAATGCGGGTGACGAGAACGTAAACTTAGCACTCCTCACTGATGGTCTACGCGACGAGCGCGAGCAAGGAATTACCATTGACGTAGCGTACCGTTACTTTGCCACTCCCAAGCGTAAATTCATTATTGCGGATACTCCGGGTCATATTCAGTATACCCGTAATATGGTAACCGGTGCATCCACAGCTAATCTCGCGATTGTGTTAGTGGATGCTCGGCACGGAGTAGTAGAACAAACCTGTCGTCATGCCTTTATTGCTTCGCTGTTACGGATTCAGCATTTGATTTTGTGCGTGAACAAGATGGATTTGATTGACTATGGGCAGGAGCAGTTTGAGAAAATTCAGCAAGACTTCATGGAGTTTAGCTCTAAACTAGACATTCCTGATATTCGTTACATTCCGATTAGTGCACTGAAAGGTGACAATGTAGTGCATAAATCGGAAAACATGCCTTGGTACGAAGGTGGTAGTTTGCTGTATACCTTAGAAAATGTTCAAATTTCTAGCGATTATAACTTTGTGGATAGTCGCTTCCCGGTTCAGCGGGTTATTCGCCCTCAATCAGATACTTATCATGATTATCGGGGATATGCCGGACGGATAGCCGGTGGAGTATTTAAACCAGGTGACGAAGTGATTGTACTTCCGTCAGGACTGACTTCTAAGGTTGCTTCTATTGCTACCATTGATGGAGAATTAGAAGAAGCCTTTGCTCCCATGTCGGTTTCAATGACCTTGGAAGATGATATTGACACAACCCGGGGCGATATGATTGCCAAACCCGATAATCAACCTCAAGTGGGTCAGGACATTGATTTGATGATTTGCTGGCTGAACGAGAAAAAACTGACACCTCGCGGAAAATATGCGATTAAGCATACTTCTAAAGATGCCCGTTGTATTGTAAAGGATATAAAATATAAGGTGAATATTAATACGTTGCATCGGATGGAAGATGATCTGGAGATTGGTCTGAACGATATTGGGCGAATCAGTATCCGTACCACTACCCCCCTACTATACGATAGTTACAAAGCTAACCGCACTACGGGTAGCTTAATCCTTATTGATGAGTTCACGAATGAAACCGTCGGAGCTGGAATGATTATCTAAGTAGATTTACATAAGCATGGAGAAGCCGGAATCAGTTCATTGGTTCTGGCTTTTTTTGCTTACAGAACTGCACGAAATTTTTTTAACCTATGGCAAAAATTGAGAAAGAACTGAAGCAGGCAATTATTGAGATGCCGGAGAAAGAGAAAGATAAATTACTGCTTCGGCTAATTGCTAAGGATTCAAATCTACTCAACCAGCTACAGTTTAAGCTGCTGGAAGGGGAAAGAGCTACGCAAGAACGTAAGGAAGAGGTAAAAGACTATATCCGTCGTAAGGCTGAGTACTATCCGGCATATTACTATAGTCCGGGGTATTTGATGATGGAAATGCGGGATTGCAGCGGGGCAATCAATGAGTACCGTAGCGTTACTAAAGATAAAGTTGGCGAGATTGAGCTACAGCTTGATATGCTCATTTCTCTTTTAGAGCCAAATATGAAGAAATTACTGAGTGCGCCGCCCCGAAAGGTGGTAAAATTTCTTCCCTACGTGGTGAAAAGAGCCGGAAAAATCATTGACCTTCTGGAAAAGCTGCACGAAGACTATCACATTGAGTTTGCCGAAAACTTGACTCGTCTTGGTGAACTCATTAAACAGTTAGACCCTGAACTAAAGATAGCCAAGACTAATCAGGTGGATATTCAATTACTGTATGATAGCCGATTATCAATCAAATAAGCGTAACTAAACTTTTAGAAATTATTGGGCATTGCTCAGCAAAATCCAATCCTGCTGATCGGGAGTAGTAATCGTTGGTTTGGCGGAGAAAGAATAGGTGTTAATACTTATAGTATTGCCACTACGCGGGTTGAACCAGGATAATTCCACAGTTTTACCAGACATTTCGGACAAGTTAAGTTGTAGCTCACGACCGGACGGTACGTAGGTAACAGCTCGCGAGGAATCAGCTAAAAAGGCAGTAATAGCGTAGTCGTTAGTAGCATAACCACCATCTCCCCGAATGATAAATGTTCCTAGCCAGTCGGGCTGTAAGTTCGGCCAACCGAATGATTTTATCAGTGGCGGTAGATGCTTTAGGCTTTCAGCACCCGGAAATTGCAGCACGTTGCGCCAATCGTCCCGCAAGTGCCAGTTGGGTGAACCATAAGCATGACCAGTAGCTCCCGAAAGCACGGCCCAATAGGCTTGCTTCCTCGCCTGAAGTGCAGAACCCCATTCATCGTGTTCCCCTTCATAAGTAGATTCGCCCAGAAAAAAGGGTTTGACAGGAGTTTTCTGGTATTCGTCGTAGCAGACCTCGTACACATCCGGCTGAATCTTGTTCCAGGCTTTATTAAATCCTCGGAAGTAGGTATATACCATCGATACGTCCAGCCAATCGGCATTAGGAAAAACATCGGTGCTGCTATGGGTTGAGGAAGCATGGTAAGTAAATAGCTGATTGTTAGAAGTGCGGTGCAAACCGTCAGCCATTACCTCAATTTCTTCCATCGCATTGAACGGGTCGTTATCGCCACCCATTACCCATATAATATGATCATAGTTACCGTAGCGGTTGCCTACCCACTCACCGTAGGCTCGGGCTTTTTCTACTCCGTTTCGATTCAGAGGTAAAGGATTGCCATCAACATCTTGTCCGGCGTAATCGGTTCGGCAACAGCCCGACCATAAAGGTACAAGAGCTAGCAGCAAGCTTTGGTTTTGCGCTTCTACCACGATACTATCCACTCGCTGAAAAAACTTTTCGTTAGGTTGGGCTAAATCATAGTTGTTATGAAAAGGAAGTTCGCCATAAATATTTTTTAGCCCTTTTCCACCGGTCAGCATTATCTGAAGAGTATTAAAACCTTGTTCTTTTCTGGCCTGCATATATTCTCTCACTTCAGGTAAAGTGAGTTTAAAGAAAAGAAACCAGGGAGTGTCGGCTTGGTATAAGAAAGGCTTTCCTTCCGCGTCGACTAAGTATCGCTGGTTCTCACTAACCGAAAGGGGAAAAATAGCTTGAGCTATTCCAGAGGTAGTGAGGCAAAAAACAAGAGCAAAAAATAGAAGTCGCATGAGCTGGGTAATGTGTAAAGACAATAAAAAAGCCGAGACAATTTACATCATCTCGGCTGACAAAACTAACGTATCCTATAATCAGCGGCTGGCTACTCTTTGCTCAAACTGGTTACTTTGAAAGTAAATCCAATCCACGGAGGCTCGAACATCAGCCGTACCGCCTTGAGTTACGAAATACAGCGTATGGGTTCCGGTAGGAGTCTCCTGAATTGGCAAATTAATAGTTATCCATTCGGTAGCTCCACCTGTCGCTGGAATAGCAGCTTCGGCGATAACGTTCCCGTTGGCAGCATCCATACGTACTTGCAACTGTAAACCTGCTTGGTTGGCTGCTACTCGGGCTTGCAAAGTATTCACATTCTTCAAATCAAAATTCTCAAAGGTAAAGTAGCTACTGTCACGCATATCAGCCATAAAGGCGTAATTGGTTTGGCTCGGCTGGCGAGGACGACACTGGTAACGTTCATTGTGCGATTCAGCTTCTACTTTTGGGTTACGAAGAGTCACTGTTTTTTCTCGGGTAATTGAACCAACGGGGTCACCTCCTTGGTCTTTATATTTTACCGATAATTCGTACGTGCCGCCCCCGTAGGGCAGGTGCTGGTCAGCAATCAGGCTTCCTTGTAGTGGTATGGAAGAAGCTTCATCAATAGCGAGAATATAGTCAATAATGGTTTCCGCTTCTTCTTGAGAAACGGCTTGGGCAGGCATTGCCCGGTCGCCCCAATTACCCATGCCTCCTTTTAGAATTTTATTGACCAGCATAAAGGTAACTTCTTCGCTGCGCTCGTAACGTTCGGCTACGGCATTGTAAGCCGGACCTACTGACTGTTTTTCAAAGGCATGACAAGCTTTACAACCGCTGTTTTCAATGAGTGAAAGGCCATCAACAACCATCTTGTGACCCATATCATCGTCTCCGCTTCCGGCTGCCGGGGTAAAGTTAAAAGCAAAACTTACGGACTGAGGGTTAATAGAACCATCCTGAAGGCTACCATCCTCCTTGTCCTGAACAACAACTTGGTAATCGATGGGGGAATTATCCCAGTAGAACGTTTGATTAGAAGCTAACTCAATAGCTACCGAAGGCGGCTGATTGCCCACTTGTATTTCTATGTCTTTACTAGAAGATTCTCCTTTATCATCTGATGCAACTAACTTAACAGTGTAAATACCCGGTTCTTCAAAAGTAAAGCTAGGACTCATCTCTTCGGACTGAGGATTGTCACTATCAGTAAAATGCCAGTGATACGATAGCTGATCTTCTTCATCATAATCAAAAGTGCCCTCGCTGGAAAAGTTGACGGTGAAAGGAGCTGCACCTACCGTTTGGTCAGCTGCTAATTGCACTACCGGAGCACGGTTTCCTTCAAAGTAATCAATCTTAGAGAGTGCCGCATTAGGATTGATAGCAAACCAGTCGGTGCCGTACTCCAAGATGTACATGCTACCGTCGGGACCCATCTCCATGTCAATGATTTTTATGAAGTCCATTGAATCTAAGAATGGTTCTAGTCGTACCAGATCACCATTTTCATCCAGAGTGACGGCGATAATCCAGTTCCGCATCCAGTCGTAGATGAATAATTTATCATCGTAGTACGCAGGAAGTTTATTATTGCTGTGTGGATAATGATCGTAATGGTAGACTGGGCCAGCCATTGCATTTCGCCCCCCCTTACCTACGATAGGAAATTCAGGAGAATCATCGTAAGGATACCAGATTAGGGCTTTTTTAAACGGAGGAAGAATTTTAGCCCCTGTATTATTGGGTGAATTGTTAACCGGAGCATTAAAGTCAAAGTAGTCACCGATTTCTCCGGTAGCAAAATCGTAGTCGGGGTATGCGCGATTTCCCCTGAAGTGGGGCCATCCGTGGTTACCCGCTTCTTTCGCCTGATTGATTTCATCGTATCCCTTCGGGCCTCGCTCACTATCTACTCGGGCATCATTGCCTACATCGCCCCAATAAAGCCAGCCTGTTTCTTGATCGATGCTAATTCGGTACGATTTGAGTGGGCGAATAGTGTTTATTTCTGTTTGGGCACCCGAACCATCTTTAGGGAATAGATTTCCGTCGGGTATGG
>ERZ1740060.74-NODE-74-length-91889-cov-5.865072_pt1 | contig 91889 bp, 82 predicted proteins | sample MGYA00581743_ERZ1740060 | MGnify/ENA primary metagenome ERZ1740060 (study PRJEB43018, sample SAMN04849235) | marine metagenome | isolation source: floating plastic debris | place: Pacific Ocean | collected 2008-08-27 | study: EMG produced TPA metagenomics assembly... | reverse complement strand
ACTGGCCCTACCCGCCTACGACCATGCGCGCGTGGCGACACTTGGCGCCGAACTTACGCAATGGGACAGGGACCACGGCACCAGCTCCATGGCGAGCGCGGCGGACTATCGGATTGAGAGCATCGTCATCTCCGATCCGCGCCCCTTTCATCCGCAGCGGCTATGGGATGTCTACCACCACTTTCTGGGAGAAGGCATCTATCGCAGCAAAGGCTTTTTCTGGCTGCCGACCCGCGACAAGTACCAGCTCCTGTGGAACCAAACTGCCGGCAGTGTCGGCCTTGGCATTATCAATTTTTGGAAGGTGGCCGCGCTTGAGGATGAAAGCCTCAACCTGTTGCCCGAGGAGCGCGAGGAAATCGAGCGCGCCCTGGAAGGTCTCTCGCCGGAGTTCGGCGATCGCCATTGTCATGTCACCGTCATTGGCGACCTCGATGGGCTGAAGACCTTTGCCGATGCGTTGCACGCGTGCCTATGTTCAGACGAAGAAGTCGAGCAATGGAAGGCTGGGCATGTCTTTGACGACCCCTGGCCTGACTCAACGGCCTAAACGAGTCTTCTGGTGGCCAGTTTTGATCAGGCTGTTGTTTTGTCGGCAGTTTCTCCCAGGTCTGAAAGGCCGGCGCCCAGTTTTCTGAGCGTTGCAATCATCGCTTCCAGTTCTTGATGGTCGAGCCCGGTGTCCTTGATCATGCAGGCCGTGATGGCCCCCGCCTTCGACTGAAGGGCCTGGCCGGCGGGCGTCAGTGAGACAACAACCTGCCGCTCATCCTGCTTGCTGCGTTCCCGGCGCACCAATCCGTTGGTCTCAAGACGCTTCAGAAGCGGCGTCAGCGTGCTGGTTTCCATGGCCAGGCTGGACGCAATCTCGCTGACGATGCGGTGATCGCGCTCCCAAAGCAGCACCAGAGTTATGTACTGCGGATAGGTCAGCCCAAGCGCCGATAAGTGTCTTTTGTAAGCCCGGTTCACCACATGCCAGGTCGCGTAAATGGCGTGACAAAACAAATCGTCGGCATGTGAGGGCGTTGGCGTACCGGCCATAGGGGAACCTCCAAGAGACATATCGTACACGATATAATCGCTTGACAGCTATTTAAACCCTCTATTTATATCGTGCACGATATAAACGGGAGCGATAGGAATCGGGAAATGAGCTGGCTACCCACATTGATGACGACAACCGCCGAAGAAGGTTACGATCTGGCGATCAAGCTTTCACGCATGGCTGTGAAAAAGACCCAACCGGACGATGACGCGCGGGGCCGTATGCGGCCCGATTACGCCAACAATGCCGACAGTTTGACGATGGTGTCGCACGTCGTTGCAACCAACTTCCGCACAGTTGCCGCCGCCAACAATTACTGGCGGGATTGACCCTGGATTGTCGCCAGCGTGGTCTCGGCGAGGATGTCGACCATTGTTGACGCTGCTGGTGTCAGATGGCTGGAGGCAAGAAGCCTCAGCTCCACCTGCGGAAGCTCGGGCAATGCCTGCCAGTGACCGACATCGACAATGTCGTCGGGCAAGGCGTGACCGATGCGCACGCCGACACCGAAATGGGCGCGTAAGGCCGCCCAGACCGCCTGAAGGCTGGGCGTTGTGAGGGCTGCGCGCCAGCGTGTGCCCGCCCGGTCCATGGCGTTGATGGCGATTTGGCGGAACAGGCAGGGGTGGTTGAAGAGCACGAGCGGAACCGGCGCTTGCGTCAAGGCTTCTGGAAAATGCTCATGGGCCAGCCAGTTGAGCTGCCGTTCGCAGAGGAGCGAGCCGCGCTCGGCGGAGGCAGCAGGGAAAAACGCAATAGCGGCATCAAGGCGGCCGGCATCGATCTCATCGCCGATGATGTGGTTGTTGCCGGCGCGCACAGTTACATGAACGTCAGGATGGCGATCCTTGAAGGCTTGTGTGGCCGCAGGCATGACATCATCGAAAAAGTCCTGCGGAATGCCAAGCCGCACGGTTTCTGGCTCAACGGAAGCGCCTACGGCCCGTGCCGCCTCATCGTTGAGTGCAATGATCTGCCGGGCATAGTCAGCCAGCGCCGTCCCCGCTTCGGTGGGAACAAGGCCGCGGCCCTGGCGCACGAACAGCGGCGCGCCGGCTTGAAGTTCTAACTTCTTCAGCTGCCGGCTGATCGCCGGTTGTGACAGGCCCAGTTCGTCAGCTGCACGGGAGAAACTCTTCTGCTCGATCCCCGCCAGAATGGCGCGCAACGCATCAATATCAAAACTCGTTCGCATATGCGTTTTCCGAATGTCTTAGTTTCGATATATTCGTTATTCGCAAGTTTAGTTCAGTGCTAGCGTTCTGATCAAGAACGGCTTTGGGCGACCTATGGTCCTGGCTGGAATTGATGAGAGATGCGCAGCGCGATGACGGACCTTTCCCCCAGCAAACCTTTGTCACGCACCATTCGACGGTCCGTTCTGGTGCTGATCGCCGGGTCGCTGATCGCGCTGGTCGCCGTGGGTATGCGCCACTCCTTCGGGCTGTTTCTGGACCCCATCACGCGGGAGTTGCCGTCCATCGATCGGGAGGCTTTTGGCTTTGCCGCTGCCTTGCAGAATCTGGTTTGGGGGCTCGCTCAACCCTTTGCCGGTATGATTGCTGATCGGTTCGGTACGCTTCGCGTGGTCTTTGTCGGCGGGGCGCTTTACGCGCTGGGCCTTTGCTGCGCGGCCCTCAGCTCAACATCCCTGGGGCTGACCGTCGGCTTGGGCGTGCTGGTCGGCATGGGGCTGAGCGCCACAACCTATGCCGTGGTGCTGGGCGCTGTTGGCCGCCATTATCCGCCAGAAAAACGCTCAACCGCGCTGGGGATTGCCTCGCTTGGCGGGTCTATCGGCATCTTCCTGTCCGTCCCGCTGACCCTTGGTCTGATTGAGCAGCTGGGCTGGTCGAGCGCGCTTATTGGCCTTGGGATGATTGCGCTTGTCATCTGCCTTTTGTCACCGACGCTGGCCGGACGGGCCGAAACATCCGGGCCGGAGCAATCGATGGGCGCGGCGATCTCCGAGGCGCTTCGCCACCGGGGCTTTGTGCTTCTGCTTCTGGGGTTCTTTGTTTGCGGGTTCCAGCTTGCCTTTATCGGCATCCATCTGCCCGCTTACCTGCTTGATCGCGATCTTGATATCTGGCTCGGCGGTGCGGCACTTGCCACCATTGGAGCGACCAACATTATCGGCACGCTGGCCTGTGGCGCGCTGGGCGACCGGATGAGCAAAAAGAACCTTTTGGCCGTGCTTTATCTGGTGCGCGGGGCGGTTGTCGCCGTGTTCATTCTGCTTCCCCCGTCAGCCGTCACGACCTTGGTGTTCGCCGCGCTGATGGGCTTCACCTGGCTTGGTACCGTGCCATTGACCAGTGGAATTGTGGCTCAGGTTTTCGGGCCGCGCTACCTGGCAACGCTGGTCGGCATCGTGTTTCTGATGCACCAGCTTGGCAGTTTCCTGGGTGCCTGGCTGGGTGGGTATGCCTTTGATCGCTGGGGGTCTTATGACCTTGTGTGGTGGATGGTCGTCCTTTTGGGTGTTCTGGCGGCGCTGCTTCACTGGCCCATCAATGAGCGCCCGTTGCGATCATCTGATGCGATGCAGGCCAAGGGTTCATAATGCTGAACCGGGGAGAATTGCGCGCCCTGGCATGGGTCGCCCTAGCGCTGGCGGTGCTGGGCGCATGGGCCAAGACGCTCACTGCCCATGCGGCCTTTTTCTCACAGTCTGCGCTCTTCTCGTTTCTGTGTTGAATTTTACACCGCAAATATTTGCGCAGTGTTGGGTAGGGCTTTGATTTGCGCCCAAGGTAAAGCTTTGGCGATAGAATCTCAGGCAATGCTTCCCTGTGGTTGTAGCCTTTCTAAAATTGAAACCTCTACTAAGCCCTTACTTTTCATGATCTTCCCGTTCAGTGAACATTAACCATGCAAGTCGATTGTTGGCATTCCTTTTTCACGCGTTCTTGGGGGAGTTGATGAACAAGCTATCGATAGGCGCCAGGCTCATTGGCGGCTTTGGCATGGTTGTCCTTATTGTGGTTGGCATGGCCGGATTCGCTTTCTTCAATGCTATATCCAACGCTACATCTTTTACGGACTATCGTTCCACCGCGCGGCTTTCCAACGCCACGTCGGAGCTGAACAGCTCTATTATGATGATGCGCTTGCAGGTCATGAAGTTTCGGGCCGGCGGATTGCTGTATATGCGACCAGCCGTCACGCAAGAAGCAGAACGCGCCCGTGAGGCGATTGCAAACCTCCAGTCCATTGATGCGAGCGCTGACATCTCCGCCCTTCGCGATGATGTTGATCGGTACGTGAGTGGTGTCGTTGCTGCCAATGATCTGCAGGATCAGCGTCATGAGCTGGTACATGGAACGTTTGACCCAGCGGGTATCGCTGCGCGCCGCAATCTGACGGACATTATGGAATCAGCCTATGCGGATTCTGATCCTGAGGCTGCCTACTATGCGGGACGGGTCCAGCAGCATTTGATGCTGGCAAGGTTCTATGGCGCCGACTTCCTGCTCACCAACGCTGATGACTCACGAAACCGCACATTCCAGGAGATCGAGGCCGCTTTGGTGGAGGAAGACCAACTCCTTCGATCCTTGCAGAACCCAGGTCGTCGAGCGTTGGCGATGCAGGCCAAGGAGAACATTGAAACGTATCGGGAAACGTTCGCCGAGATCGTTGATATCATCCAGACACGTAATGCCATCTATACCGAACAGCTTGACGTGATCGGACCGGCAGCCATGGCAATGGCTGGGGACATCGCCACAACACAGCGCGCCGAGCAAGATCGAATCGGGCCAATTTTATCGGCTGAATTCCAGTCACAGCGCGGCGTCGTTCTTGGCATTGGCGCTATGGGAACCCTGCTCGCCTTGGCCCTTGGCCTGTTTCTAGCGCGCAGCATCTCTGCACCTGTCGTCGGTCTGACTCGCATTATGCGCACCATGGCTGACGGCGATTTCAGCGTCCGGGTGTCCGGTACAGACCGCGGCGATGAGATCGGCACGATGGCCCAGACGGTGGAAGTGTTTAAGGCAAACGGCCTGGAACGTCAGGCGTTGGAACAGCGTTCCCAAACTGAACAGGCAGAGCGCCAGCGGATCCACCAGGTGCAGGAAGCGGCGATTGCCAAATTTCAAAGCCATGTGGATGAAATCTTGTCTACGCTTGGTGAGCGCACGCGCGAAATGAGCGATACCGCTGGAGAGTTGAACGGCCTTGCTGGGCATGCGCGCAGCCAGGCCTCATCTGCTGACTCGTCGGCGCAGGAAACGTCCAACAGCGTGCAAACGGTGGCGACGGCTAGTGAGGAACTGGCCAGCTCCATCCAGGAGATCAGCCGGCAGGTTTCGCGGGCCACCGATGTGGTACGTTCGGCGTCGGAGAAGTCCAACACCTCGGTTGAGGAGGTGGGGAAACTGGCTGAGACCGGTCAGAAGATAGGCGATGTGGTGGGCCTCATCCAGGACATTGCCGAGCAAACCAATCTTTTGGCGCTCAACGCGACCATTGAGGCTGCGCGGGCCGGTGAAGCTGGTAAGGGTTTTGCCGTCGTTGCAACCGAGGTGAAAGCACTGGCTGAACAGACCGCCAAGGCGCCCGATGAGATCAGCAGTCAGATTAACGAGGTGCAGACATCAACGGTTCGCGCTGTGGAGATGATCAAGGAGATCGCCGCAATTGGCGAGGAACTTGATGAGGTGACGACCACCATCGCCTCGGCTATTGAGGAGCAGGGGGCAGCTACCCAGGAGATCAGCAGCACAACGGCGCTGGCTTCCAACTCCACGACCTCGCTGGCTGCTGGAATCTCAGAAGTGAACGGCGCAATCAGCAAGACCGGCGATGCTGCCACGATGGCCAGCAAGGTGTCCGGCGCTTTGGCCGACCAGACCGATGCCATGACCCGAGCGGTTGAAGAGTTCTTCACCGAGCTGCGCCGGGGTGACGGCGGGCAAACGGCACGAGCTGCTTAAGCAACTGCTGGAAATCGATCCATGATACCTGGCGTTGGCTTCACCGCTTACGCCAGGATTCTTGCAATGCGCAGTCAGTCTTGATCGCGCTTTCCAGCGGCGTCCTTGATGCCAAGCCGGCGGGCAGCCAGGTAGGGAAGGAAAGTGGCGGCAGCGATCAGCCCGGCAAATAGGAAGGGCGCCCCGGGGAAGAAGGGCAAGTCGCTGTCTTCCCTCGCGAACAGCGCGAACAGCCCCGTCAGGATCGGTGGGGCGATGAAGAACACCATGGATTTGGCCGACGTGATGGCACCGGTCACCTCGCCTTGGCGGGTTTCGTCCACCGCATTGGAGGCAAGGGCCTGAATGGCCGTTGTCCCGATGCCGGAAATGCCCGCTAGCAGCATCACCGCCAGTGCGCCCCATGTGCTCGTGACGAAGGCGAACAGCACCATGGTGAGGACCGTGAGGAGCGTGGAGACGACCACCACGCCGTGCTCTCCGATCTGCTTAAGGGCGATGCGGATCAAACACCCTTCGGCCAGCGTGATGAGCACGCCGAACAGGGCGAGTGACACGCCCACTTCAGCGACCGACCAGCCATAAACGAGCGGCGTGAAATAGGCCCAAATCGCCGGGTAAACCTGGAGGGCGAGCTCCAGACAAGCATAGGCGCCGATCAGCATCAGCACCGGTTTCAAGGGCAGAAAAGCGATCAGGGTGCCGACGGGGTTGGCGCGTTTGAGCTCAAACGGGCGGCGTTTGGTCTTTGGCAGGCTTTCGGGTAGCACAAAGAGGCCGAACAGGAAGTTGAGCGCGCACAGGAAGGCTGCCGCGAAGAAGGGCAGGCGCGGGTCGATGCTGCCCAAAACACCGCCGATAGCCGGCCCTATGACAAAGGCGATGCCGAACGCCGCGCCGACCAAGCCGAAACTTGCCGCCCGCTTATCCTTTGGTGCGATGTCGGCGATATAGGCAAAAGCGGTGGTGAAGGTCGCCGCCGCCATGCCAGAGGCGATTCGACCGATGAAAAGCCACAACAGCGTCGGCGCCAGCGCCATGATGAGATAGTCGACCGCCAGCATGGCGAGGCCACATAGAAGAACCGGCCGCCGACCATAGGCGTCGGAGAGATTGCCGAGCACTGGCGCCGCCAGAAACTGCATGAAGGCGTAAGAGAACATCAGCCAGCCGCCAATGGTGGCGACCTGGGCGAAGTCGATGGCGGCGGCCGGTGTGTCCGTTACATCAGCGATGAGCTGCGGCAGGACTGGAATGATGATGCCGAGGCCTGTCGCATCCAAGAGCACCGTGACCATGATGAAAGCCATGGCCTTTCGGCTGCCGCCGGCAGCGGGGGAGGCCGTGTCATCGGAGGGTGTTGCGGGATCGGACATGGAGCCCGACCCCTGCGCGTTCCGCTCTCAGGGGTCAAGGCAAAAGCGGGCGAGAGGCTTTGGCTTCTACTTCAGTTCGTCGACCGATGTGATGACCGTACCAAGCAAGCCATAATCCTTGGCTTCATCAGTGTTGAGCCAGAAGTCCCGATCCATATCGGATTGCAGACGCTCAACCGTCTGGCCTGTTGCTTCAGAGAAGATTTCGTAGAAGCGCTCGCGCATTTTGCGGATTTCGTTGGCCTGGATCTCGATATCGGAGGCCTGGCCACCGACGCCGCCGCGCGGTTCGTGCAGCAGAAAGCGGGTTTTCGGTAGGCAGAAGCGGCGTTCCTTAGGAGCCGCGACAAAGATCAGCGCGCCAGCCGACGCCACCCAGCCGGAACCAATGGCGTTCACCTTGGGGCGGATGAAGCGGATGACATCATGGATCATGTCGCCTGATTCCACATGGCCGCCAGGCGAGGAGATCAGAAGGTAGATCGGGTCAGCGCTGATCTGCGCCAGCGCCAGAAGGCGGCTTGTTGCCTCACGGGCGACCTTGTCGTTGATCTCGCCGGTGATTAGCACGAAGCGGGCATCGCTGAAGGCTTCGTCCAGCTTGTTGCCAAGACCTTTGGCCTTGTCACTGTCGTCCTTGTTGGCGTCCATGCGGGGGTTCATGAGGAACATCCTTTGTCGAATCGGGGCCGGCGCCATAGCCGACGTTGATCAAGGCCTAGCGACCGGCTGGCCAGAGCGTCAACCATCAAGGTTGGTGTTGCTTAAACCGGCTTCAAGGTGTCGGGGTCGATGCCGCCCATCGCGCAGACGATCTTCCATTCCTCATCCTTTACCGGCTGGACGGAAAGCCGCATGGAGGTGACGAGGCTCATGTCGGCCAGGCTTTCGGTTGCTTTGACGGACTTCAAGGAAACAGGGTTTGGCACATCGGCCAGCGCGCGGAGGTCCACGCACTCCCAGCGTTCGTCATTGGTGGTCGAATCTGGGTTAATCTCTGCGGAGACTTCATTGATGCCGACAACCTCCAGCCCCTCATTGGAGTGGTAGAAGAAGCCGCGATCGCCAAGCTTCATCTCCCGCATGAAATTGCGCGCCTGGTAGTTGCGGATACCATCCCATTCCTCGCCGGCCTCGCCCTTGGCCTTTTGCTGTTCCCAAGACCATTTGAAGGGTTCGGATTTGAACAGCCAGTATCGCATCATGCACTCTCCGGATTGTTGAGAAGCCAGGCCCAGGGACGGATATCCACGCTCTGGAAAAGACCGGCCTTGGCGTAAGGGTCATTGGCAGCGAAGGCTTCAGCGGCGGCCTTGTCCTCAACATCAATGATGACCAGCGACCCATTTGGTTTTTCATCCTCGCCCATAAATGGGCCGGCACCTTTCAGCCCATCCCCCAGGCTCTGCAAATGTTCCAGATGGGCCGGACGGTTGTCGAGCCGAACCTGGAGATGGTCCGGCTTGTCGGTGCAGATCAGGGCAAAGAGCATGAAGGGTCCTGTCGTTCGGTTGGCTGATTGATTCCAGGGTTTCAGATTCGCGTTTCAGACTCACGTTTCAAGGGCCGTGTCATCAGCTGAGCGATGACATCGTCCACGCTGCTTTCGTCTTCGACGATGGCCGCGACAGCGGCCGTGATGGGCAAATCGACGCCATGCTCGTGCCCGAGGGCTAGCGCGGCAGCAGCCGTTTTGGCGCCCTCAGCGAGTGGCTGCCCAGTTTTCATAAGCCGGCTAATTGCTTCGCCTTGACCGAGACGCTCCCCGAAGCCGAAGTTGCGTGACCCTGCTGTTGAACAAGTGAGCACAAGGTCGCCCAATCCGGAGAGGCCAGAGAGTGTTTCGGGGTGTGCACCAAGAGCTATAGAAAGCCGGCTAATTTCTGCGAAGCCACGGCTGATCAAAGCGGCCTTGGCGCTTTCGCCCAGACCCTTCCCAGCGATGACACCTGCTGCAATGGCGAGCACATTCTTGAGCGCGCCACCCAATTGCACACCGACGAGGTCGTCGCTAACATAGGGACGGAACATCGGACGTTGAATCCTGGCGGCGATTTGTTCCGCCTCCGTAATGGACTGACTCGCAAGCGTAACCGCTGTGGGCAGACCACGGGCAACATCATGGGCGAAGGACGGGCCGGAGAGGACGGCTACTGTGTGGCCCGGAACACCTTCGTCGGCAACTTCGGTAAGGCGCTTTCCGGTGTCGCGCTCGAGGCCCTTGGCGGTTAGAATCAGGGTCTGGTCGGCCTGCAAGTAGGGCTGGATCTGCCCCAGGGTTGCGCGTGTCGCCTGAGCAGGGGCAGCCAGGACTATGACGGCATTAGGTGACCGCGCGAAGACTCGCCGTATCGCATCATCCCGTTCCAAGGAATACGCGATCAGACTCTCTGGTAAGCGGATTTCCGGGAGATTGTCTGCGTTCTCATGCAAACTATTGATTGCTTGTGCTTTTTCGTCGGTTCGCGCGATCAAAGCAACAGGTGTCTGGTCCCCGTGCCACATCAAGGCAAGGGCGGTGCCCCAGGCGCCAGCACCGACAACAATGGTGTCGAGATGGGCATTATCAGCTTCTGTCACGCCCTTGCACCCTTGCGACCGCCGCCCAATTTGGGCGTTGCATCGCTATCAAGTGGCCACCGGGGGCGGGCAATGGGGTCAACCGACGGCAGTCCGGCCGCCTGTCTTTCCAGGGCAGCCCAAGCGATCATCGCTGCATTGTCTGTGCAATGCTTAGCCGGCGGCACAACAAGCCGGCCGGCCCGCTCGTCTAGGAGGGCGGTCAGAACCTTCCGAAGGTGTGGGTTGGCCGCCACCCTACCGGCGGCGACAAGGGTTGGGGCACGGCTGATCTGGTCGGTGATACGGTCCAGCGCGTGGCGAAGACGGTTGCCAACGATCCGTCCGATGGTGATCTGGAAGCTTGCGCACAGGTCGGACACGTCTTGATCGGACAGGGGCGCATGCTTCTCCGCTGTCAGGCGAAGGGCAGTTTTTAAGCCGGCAAAGGAAAAGTCACATCCAGGCTTGCCTTTAAGGGGTTCTGGCAGCTGGAAGCGGGTCGGGTCACCGGTGGCCGCCATGCGCTCCACAGCCGGTCCACCTGGGAAGCCTAATTGAAGTAATTTAGCCGTCTTATCAAATGCCTCGCCAAGGGCGTCGTCCAGGGTTGTGCCCCATCGCTCATACTGGCCGACACCCGTCACGCAAAGGATCTGTGTGTGCCCACCGGAGACAAGAAAGAGGAGGTAGGGAAAGGCGACCTCTTCACCGAGACGTGGTGAGAGCGCATGACCTTCAAGGTGGTTGATCGCGGCAAAAGGTTTGCCGGCGGCGCTCGCCATTGCCTGGCCTGTGACCATTCCAACAAGCACTCCGCCGATCAGCCCTGGGCCAGCCGTCGCGGCCACCAGATCAAGATCAGCTGGATGAAGATCGGCCTCTTTTAGAGTGGCAGCAATCAGATGGTCCAGATGCTCGCCATGGGCGCGGGCGGCAATCTCTGGCACCACCCCGCCATAGGGAGCGTGATCGGCGATCTGGCTGAGCACCGTTTCGGATTCGATCACCGCGCGGCCGTCCGCCTCGCGCCGCACAATGGCAACGGCGGTTTCATCGCAGCTTGTTTCGATGGCAAGGGCGCGCATAGAAGAAGGGGTATCCGACGGGTCGACCATTTGGCTGGCTTGGCTGGCCTTGTCGCAGGCCATAGCATTGGCAAAGCAGCAAGCACCATCTTTCTTGCGCCCGGTCCACCGTTTCCCGCTTTTGGTGCGACTTCAGGAGTAACTTTTTGGCCGCCTCATCCCCGCTTTTGACGATCGGCACACGTGGCAGCGCGTTGGCGCTGGCTCAGGCCTATGAGACCCGCAGCCGTTTGGTTGCCGCCCATGGCTGCTCCGAAGACGATGTCGCCATTGAGGTGTTTTCCACCAAGGGCGACCGGATTTTGGATCAACCGCTGGCCGAAATCGGTGGCAAGGGACTGTTCACCGAGGAAATCGAGGCGGCGCTTTCAAACGGCGGCGTCGATATCGCAGTGCATTCCTCCAAGGATATGCCGACTGTCTTGCCTGACGGGTTGGTGCTGGACGTGTTCCTGCCGCGCGAGGACCCGCGCGATGTGTTCATCACCCGCGATGGCGCCACGTTGGACAGTCTGCCGGAGGGCTCTGTGGTTGGGACGGCGTCGTTGCGGCGCGCGGCTCTGGTGAAGCGGGTGCGGCCTGACCTAGAGACGGTATCGTTCCGAGGCAATGTGCAGACCCGGTTGAAAAAGCTCGGTGATGGCGTGGTGGATGCGACGCTGCTGGCACTGGCAGGCCTCAAACGGCTCGATATGGAGGTGGAACATTTGCAAGTGCTTGATCCAGCGCAGTTTCCACCGGCCCTGGCGCAAGGTGCCATCGGTATCGAATGCCGGGACGGCGATGCGAGGATCCTTGATCTACTCGCCCCGATCCATGATGGCGCAACCGGCGAAGCCGTGGCCTGTGAGCGCGCTTTCCTGCGGGCACTGGATGGGTCATGCCGCACCCCAATTGCAGGCCATGCCGTTCTGGACGGCAATGAGATCGCGCTGTCGGGCCTGGTGCTCAGCGAGGACGGCGCGCGGGAGTTCGGCACCGAGGTGCGCGGTCCACGGGCCAATGGCGTCCAGATGGGTGCGGATGCAGGCGCGGCGCTGAAAGAACAGGCGGGACCGGATTTTCTGCCCCACTGGTCACATTAACTGGCCCCGTGGCGCGCGTTCTTGTCACACGGGCGCAACCGGAAGCGGACGCGACAGCCGCACGCCTTGCCGCGCTCGGGCATGAGGCAATCGTTGCTCCGTTGACGAAGATCGAGCCGCTGCCCGATGGACTGGCTGCTTTGACGATTCGGTTGGCCGAAGCAGACTCAGACATCGCCCTTTTTGTAGCGACCAGCAGTCGCGCCATTCAAGTGACTGAAAGCGAGGAGTTTTTCCCCGCTCTGGCCCGTTTTCCCTGGGCTGTTGTTGGAACCCGTTCGGCAAATAAGCTCTCCGAACTTGGTGCCGAGCTTGCGGTGCCGCCGGCGCCAGACGTCCAACACCTCATCGCTGGACTGCGAGAAAAGCAGCAGGCGCGAGCGGAAGCGCCTGATCAAGTCTATCTGTGCGGGGCCGATCGGCGCGCGGCGCTTGAGGCAGCGTTTCCTGATTTGATTGCCTTAGAGATTTACCGAGCCCAGGAATGTGATGGTTTCGATGCCGAAACTTTATCGAATTTGCAAGAAAAGCTAGCTGAATTTGCGCTGGTCTACTCGGCGCGAAGCGCAGCTTTGACTGCGGCCGCTTTCACAAAAGCGGGTCTTGCCGATCTGGCGCAGCGAATCATCTGGATGTGTCTCTCGCAGGAGGTCGCCGACGCGCTCCAGGGCGCTTTCGGATCCCAGGTGCCGGCGCGCATTGCCCCTCAACCGGACGAGGGTGCGCTTTTTGCGCTTTTGCCCTGACCAAAATCATGGACTTGCCATGATTGGATTGCCTTGGTGTCATTATGGCTGATCGCCAGCAATGTAGTGCTGGTTTATAGATCGGATGTGCGGCGTGCGGTGACGCTCATGAATCTTGAAGGTCCGGATCGGTCCGACATGAGCCCAGATTGAAACGCCAGCGAAACCATTCAGGCCCCTAGTGGGACGAAACGATACGATTGAGGACGGCGTGGCGACAGGATCAGGCACAACATCCGGTTCATCTTCAGGTGGTGCCAAGCCGGGCGCGAGCACAACCAATCGGCGCAAGCGCCCCGCCGCCAAGAGCGGTAGCAAGGCCAGCGCCAAGCCCACCCGGGCGAAAAAACCTGCAAGCGCGACGCGACGGACCTCCAAGCCGCTGATCGTTGATGTCGAACCAGCCGCAGTGCGCACCACTGCTAAGGCTGCGGAACCCATAGCGGGAAGCTCGGGGTCGCCTGTCGCGTCGGACGGGATTAGCAAAGAAACTGCGAAAACCGCTGGCCTGTTCACGGACGCGGGCTCTACCAAAGCTGCCGCGGCGGACAAAACACTCGAACCTGCCAAGGCGAATGATCAGGCCGAAGAAAAGAGCAAGCCTGCTCCGTCCGATACCGGACCGGCTTCACCGGCCTCCGATGCCGAAGGAGAGACAGCATCTCCTGCTCCCAGTTCTCCCTCGGGTCCGAGTCCTTTTTACCTATTTGGCGCCGGGTTGATCGGCGCGCTTCTGGCGCTGGCACTGATGTTTCTGGCCATCGTTTCCGGGTTCATCGCGCCGCGTGATGATCGGGTTGATCAACAGGCGCAAGCGTTGGCGGCACTCAACGATCGCGTCGCAGGGCGGCTGACAGGTCTTGAGACTGAAATCGGTGAGGTGCGTGATGCTCTGACCGACCAGGTCGAGCCCCTTTTGGTCCGCCTTAATGCCTTGGATGTAGCAGTTTCCAATGGCATTCCAACAGTTTCCGACGGTGATCCTTCGGGCGCCGTGCTGGAAGCCGTTCAGAGCGACATCGCCGACAACCGTTCAGAACTTGAAGCGCTCGCTGCCGGTCTGAGTGCCGAGGTGGCGGCCCTGCAAGCGCAGCTCGAAGATCTTGCCGCTATAGGTGTCGGCGGCGATGCGGCGGAGGTCGGTGCCGGTCCGGCCAATGTAGACGGTTCTAATGCTGCGGCGAGCGGCCTTGCCGAAATCAACGCTGAGGCTTTGGCCGCGCTTTCTGGCGATTTGACGGGGCTTGCTGAACAACTGTCGGCATTGGCCGACACAGTAACAGACCTTGAAGCGCGAACGTCAGACGAAGCAACATCAAGGCTCGCGCTGGAAGACCGGATGGACGGGTCGCTTGCCTCCCTTACGACAGAGTTGCAGGCGCAGCGTTCGGCCGCCGAGGCCGTTGCTGAACAGGCGGCCTTGGCGTTGGAAAGTCAGTCTGCCCAGGTTCCCGACGCGCTTGCCCGCATAGGTCTTGCGCTTGATGGAGTGACAGACGCCCGCAATCGAGGTGCTGGCGTTCTACAGGCCATCGACGCGCTCACTTCGGCGGCTGGCGCTGATGAGGCGTTTGCCGGTGCCGTCGCCCCCCTTGCCGGGCTTGAACTCTCTGGGCCCTTGAGCGATGCGGGGCTGCTGGCCACCTTCAATGGTGTTGAGCCAGCCATGCGGGCAGCGGCACCTGCGCCAGAAGGCAGCGGCCTGTTGGGGGCGCTTGAGAACCGGGCGCGGCAAATGGTGATCATCCGTGGTCCTGAACCTGCTGCCACAGAAGCCGACGGCACGACAGCAAGCGCACATGAGCAGATCGACCGCCTCGGTCTGTTGATTGGCGCTGGTGGATATGATGCGGCGCTTAGCCTTGCCAACGACCTGCCGCCTGAGGTGCAGACGGCCAGCGGCGCGCTCATCGATGCCTTGCAGGCGCGCACGGCGCTGGACGCATCGCTGAACAGCGTGCGTGCTGTGCTCACCGATCGTCTTATCACCGAGGCCGGTGATGCTGGCGCAACGAGCCCGTAACCCCATATTTAACGCCTGAGTGGAGGCACAACCCATGCTGCGCGTGTTGATCTTTCTGGGGCTGGTTTTGGCGTTCGGCCTGGGCTTTGCCTGGTTGGCTGATCGCCCGGGCACGGTCGCCATCGACTGGATGGGGTATCAGGTTGAGTTGTCGGCGATGCTGGCCGCCATTGGCCTTGCCATTGTCATTGTCGGCGTCATGGCGACCTGGTGGGTTCTAAAAACCATCCTTCGTTCGCCGCAAATTATGGGCGGCTACTTTTCCGCCCGGCGCCGCGACCGCGGCTATGATGCCCTGTCGAGTGGACTGGTCGCGGCCGGTTCTGGTGACGGCAAAGCAGCCCAACGCCATGCCAAGATGGCCACCAAGTTGATGCCAGAAGCGCCGCTGACCAGGGTGCTGGCCGCAAGTAGCGCGGACCTTGCCGGCGACCCGGATGGAAAGCGCTTGGCCTATCGCCAGATGCTGGATGATCCGAAAACCCAGCTTTTGGGCCTGCGCGGGCTCTATCTCGATGCGGTCCAGCAGGACGATGAAGAAGCCGCACGGCATTATGCCGGGCAGGCCGCAGCGCTTGCGCCAGCCTTGCCCTGGGCCGGAGAGGCTCAGTTTGAGGATCAGGTTCAGCGCGGTGATTGGCCCGCCGCCCGAGCGGCGCTGGAACGCAATCTGCAGGCGCGCATCGTGACCAAAGCTGAGCGCAACCGTTTGCGGGCGGTCTTGCTGACGGCCGACGCGCTTGATCGTGAGGCGGGGGATCCTGAGGCTGCGCGGCCATTGGTCGTTGAAGCGGCCCGATTGGCGCCGGACCTGGTCCCGGCTTCGGCTGTCGCCGGGCGTCTGCTCATCCGTCAGGGCAAGATGACCCAGGCAAGCAAGGTGATTGAGAGCTGCTGGAAGAAGGCGCCGCATCCCGAACTTGCTGAAGTCTATCTTTATGTTCGGCCCGGCGATGCGGTGGCTGATCGCGTTAAGCGGGCGCGCAAGCTTGTTCAATTGTGTGCCCATGAGCTGGAAGGCGAGCTTGCGCTTGCGCGAACCCAAATGGAGGCAGGCGACCTGGATGATGCGCGTCAGACGCTTTCGGCCTTTACTGGGTCGGAGGCAACGCAGCGGGTTTGCCTGCTGATGGCGGAAATTGAGGAGCAGGATGGCGGCGACACGGTCGCCATGCGTGGCTGGCTAGCCCGCGCGCTACGGGCACGCCGCGATCCGGCCTGGGTCGCCGATGGCTATATTTCGGCCAGTTGGGAGCCCGTCTCACCGCTTTCGGGCAAGGTTGATGCCTTTGAGTGGAAGGTGCCGGTGGAGCGTTTTACCGGCCATGAGCCGGTCGATATGCCCGAGAACGCCATCGCCGATGATGGGCAGGTGATGCTGCCGGCTCGTCTGCCGACCATTGTTGCCGCCGGTGGGATGGCTGCCGGCGAGGTGGAGGCCGAGGCCGGTGAGGACGCTTCCATGGTCGCCGACAAGGCGGATGCGGCAATCGTTGTCGATGCCGTTGCGCCATCTGACGAAGAGCCAACCGGTGAACCTGAGCCACGTGCTGCGGGCGACGCTGCGGCATCGGAAGCGAGCGTTGAAACGACGTCTGATGAGGGACCAGCCGCTAAAGCCACGCCCGAACCCTCGCGGGCTGATGCAGATGGAGTTGGTGCGGATGGTGCCAATGACGGTGATGAGGTGTCTGCCGCCCAGACCGACGCAGAAACTGGCTCCGATGCTGACCTTTCAACGGATAGCGAGGTCGTGAAGCCGGTGGTGGTTGCCGGGTCCGGCGAGGTCGTCGATACTACGCTTGAAGTGGCCAACGATGACGAGCCGTCCGACCCTCCGGCCGTGGAATCGGCATCAAGCGATGCTAAGGCCGAAGAACCCAATGATGGAGCTACTGTGACCGTTGTTGATGCGACGGACGCCGAAAACCCCCACCAGGAAGAAGAGCCTTATCGCGGTCTTCCCGGCGGGCACGCACCGGACGATCCCGGTCCCCTTGATGAGGAGGAGTTGGCTGCCGAGGAGGGCAGGCCTGCCCCGGATGCGCCAGACGCTGATGGCAATCCGCGCCGGCGTTTCCGGCTCTTCTGATCGACCTGGATGAACTGGCCGTACATCGCTTGCAAAGGCGGATTGATTACGCTACCCGTCCGGCTCGTTTCGCAAGGGTTTTGGCGCTGACAGGGTGCCCGGCGCCCGCGACGGATCGCAGCTGTAGCTCAGTTGGTAGAGCACGTCATTCGTAATGTGCAGGTCCGCTCGCAATAGTCACGCAAAGCCAATGCGTTGGCAGAAACGAGTTTGAAATAGTAGGGCTATAGTAGTGCAGCCCTGCGTTTGGTGAGCCGCTTTAGCTCAGTTGGTAGAGCACGTCATTCGTAATGACGGGGTCGTCAGTTCAAGTCTGACAAGCGGCACCATCACATCGATAATCTCCGAATAAACTGGAACGTTTCAACACTCGCCGGGGCGGTTGCTCCGATAATCTGGCAGTGTCGGCGCCGAGCCCAAATTGTCTAACATCGTAGAGAATCCGACGTACGGTGAAGCAGCCATTAGCTCTGAGGGTATTCGAGCATGCCATCACGACAGTGGCAAATTCTGATGTGCCGGGACTTCTGGTACCCAATCACAGAACCAACTGGACTAATACTCTGAGGGACGCATTCGCGCATTATACTATGTGACAGAATTGATCGGTTGCGCTTGTCGATCAAAATGGGGTCGAATGGCCAACATTACCATACGGGGAATAAAAAGTAATCATGGCTCATGTTGCTCTTGTGCAAAATCAAAGTGAGATGGCCAACTATAGTCACGCCGATTGCCGCGGCCTTTTGCGAAATTTCGGTTACAGCCATGAATTATTCACAGCATCCAATATTGAACAACTTACGCATGGAGTAACAGTCGGAGATTATGATTGCTTGATTATTGCGAGCAATGCTCTCCATGACAACGTAATTCGTGAATTCTTCTCGAGCAAGATTGGTATCAGCCTCATTGAGAGACTCCTCAGTCAATCATGCGGAATCCTCATATTTATGCAGTACAAAGCAGCCTATGACGATTACTCGTTCGAATTTCTCCCCAATCCCCTCGGTGGACTCAAGGCAATTGCTCGACCTGCAAGCGAAACTGCGCAGGTTTCGGAACTAGTATCAACCAAGCAAGTCTATTCTCCTCCGTTACTTGGCTATCCGGCCCAGGTTGAAGTTTCAAAACTGCAGTCTGTCGGTATGAATCATAAGACGCTTAAGGGGGTATACTGGCACTATTGGGGCGGAGAGACAGAGCCATTTTGGGACGTGCTGCTTAGTTGTGACAGCGACAAGGAGAAATCACGCCCGTTAGTTTTGAGCGCCAAAGAGACCTTCGGGAAGCGTGTTGTAGTCAGTGCGCTGCCAATCGACTGGCACGCACACATTGAACTTTTTCGGAACGTGATATCTTACGCATCTGAGGGTCGGCATCTCACAGCGGTTGTGAAGAGTTCGAGCATCTCAAGTCCTGCCTTTGACTACTTCGTCGCAACACTCAAAGCACGAAAAGAAGGGTTCCGCCTCTATTCCACCGAGAAGAAACAAGTAGAAGTCCTTCTCGAAAATGTTCGCATTGGGATCCACCGCACTTTGGTCTTGGGGCCCACGGTCGCAGACGCCGGTTCACTTGACGAACGCGATGAGCGCCTCACCCAAAAAATGCTAGAAGGAGCCCTAAAGACCATTGCCTTCGGCGATGCGGTTAAGGGTCAGGATCTAATTGTTTCAGGCAGGCAGAACCCTGCTACAGATATCTACCGACTACTCGTTCCTGAAATCGCCCGGGATCTTCAATCTGGCTATCTGGACGGAAGCTTCTGGAGCACCGTTACTGGGCTTAAGTCACTAGAAAGACTACCGGACGGCCTAGATGATCAGATCTTTCCACTAGAGAAGGTTCGTAGCCTCGTCGTCAAACATGATCGCAATGGTTCTTACGATGAGGTTTTTGGAGCGACTGTCGCACTCCTTTGGCTAGCCAAGAAAACGTCCGGCGCGGCTGGAATTAATATGAACCAGACGCTGGCATGGCTGCGCGAACGCATGCCTGACATGGATGAAGAGGAAAAAATCAGAGCGCTCACAGTATTCTCGAGCGTTGGAGTCATTTCTGATGAAGAAGTAAGTGAGCTCGAGATACTGGTAAGTCAGTTCCGAGTAGAGATGTCTAGCGAGTTTCAATTGCTTACGCTCTTGGAGGCAGCGGTGGAAATATCTAGTGAGAGCGAGGTAGTCCGGTTCGTTACAGAGTTGTCCGAAAGGCAACAAGCTGGGGCAAATGAGAATGGTCTGTGGGTCGATATTCCAACTACGGCTGGTCTAGTATCTGAGCTCTTGAGAGTCCATGAAATCGTTTCGGTAGGGAAAGAGGGTAATCCCATCACCGTTGACGCTATTCGAGATATCGTTATCCCAGCGATGATAACCTTGGAAGATTCCTTTCAGCGAAGTATCGCCGCTTTATCAGGCAGTGGAGATCACAACTATCCATGGGACGGCAAGGCTGCAACTTGTCTGCGCTGCCTTGCTGCCTGGTACCATTTCGACAGGTTCCTTGATGCACCGGTCACCGTAGCAGCTGACTCGGTCCGGCAATCGGCAAACCTTGGTCGATTGTCGGTCGTGGCGGAAAACAGTCTAGAGACGCTCGAATTTCTCGTCACTGAGAAGGCTCGGTTGATTGGAGAACTCGAACAGGCGCAGAGTGCTTTTGAGGAAAGAGACACGGCCCAATTGGAATCGCAACGCGCAAAAACCAGAGCAGGCTGGGCTGTTTTCTTTTCTAGATTCTTCCTATTGGTAGCCCTAATTCAGTCTTACATCATAATTGATCACTTGATTCGCACTAGAATTCTCGGAGAGACCTTGGTCTTTTTGGAAAGTATATCTACGCATACGGCGGCGCATATCGCCGTCATTACATTCATTACTGCAATGTTGGCTGTGCCCTGGAGTAAAGCTCTGGGAATTTTGAACTTTTTTCTGCCTGATGATCGGGGCCCCAGTTGATCAAACCGACTGTAGTCGTTTCCGATACCGCGCGAGTGTCTCCAGAAGCTCGCATTCTAGGAGACGGCAGAGTTACAATTGGTGATCATGTTGTAGTTGAGCGAGGCGCTGAACTACATGCGACAGGCGGGGGCCTAATCGAAGTAGGTTCCAGATCAAAGATCAAAGGCAGCTGCTATCTGAAATGCTATGGCGGCAGAATTACGATAGGGCACCGCTCGACAATTGGTGAATTCTCCCTAATTGCAGGCCATGGCGGCGTCGACATTGGCGATTACTGCATGTTGGCACCTTATGTGATGCTCAACGCGGCAAGCCACATTCTTGATGGCAATGAACCGTATCGCTTTCAAGGCGAGAAGACGGAAGGCATCAAGCTGCATAACAATGTTTGGCTTGGCGCCAGAACCACCGTTCTCGATGGTGTCACGATCGGCGAGAGTGTCGTCGTTGGAGCGCATTCGTTAGTGAACCGAGATCTTGCCAAGAAATCTACGGTTGTAGGCTCGCCTGCTAGGCCAATACAAAATGGAGGGAGGAAGTAATGCGAGCATTTGTGAATGCGGATGTATTTACGGGTGATGCAGTGCTTACAGACTAAGCAGTTTTGGTGGATGATGGAAGGGTAATTGATCTCATCACAGCGGATCACCTAACGGATGACGCAGAGATTATCGACCTTGGAGGAGCATCTCTTGTTCCGGGATTCGTTGACATGCAGGCAAATGGCGGTGGGGGCATTCTTCTCAACGATGACGCTAGTGTGAACGCCCTGAGGATAGTACTAGATGCGCACTCAAAATTTGGCACAACACATCTATTTCCAACCGTTTTCACTTCAAAAGTCGAAATAATGAAGGAACTCCTTCACTCTGCTATGGAGTTGCGGCGAGAGGGAGATGCTCGTGTTGCAGGCATACATTTTGAGGGGCCAATTATCAATCCGAGCAATTCTGGAGTTCACAACTACGACAACATACGTCTGGCAGACGATGAGATTATTGAAATCTACCTGGAGTCTGCATCTAAGATGCCAACCTTGGTTACGCTGGCTCCGGAAAAAGTAGATGGAGCGGTGATTGAGAGGCTTTCGAAGGCGGGAGTCCTTCTATTCGCGGGGCATACTCAAGCAACCTTCGACCAGATGGCAGAAGCAACGAGAGCAGGACTTCAAGGTGTCACGCACCTGTACAACGCCTGTAGCGGTCCATCCAGCCGAGAACCGGGTGCGGTTGGTTACGCGATGGTGGATGACTCCAGTTTCTTCAGCATCATCGTTGATGGCTTCCACGTGCATTTTGCCAGCGTTGATGCCGCGCTTAGATGCAAACAGCCTGGAAGAGCGTTCCTTGTAACTGATGCAATGCCTGCATTAGGGTCAGACCAACCGACCTTCTCAATCGATGACCTCGAAGTCTTTGTGCGTGATGGCCGGTGCCAGACCCCAGAAGGCATACTAGCTGGGTCGGCTCTTGATATGGCGACGGCAATCCGGAATTGCGTTCAGAAGGTTGGTGTGAATCGTGCGGAAGCAATTCGTATGGCGACTATGTATCCCGCTGATTTCGCGGGTCTTGATGACGGAGCCGGACGAATTAGTGCAGGTTCGCCAGCGAGCTTTGTCATTTGCGACAACGAAATGCACATTGCCTCTGTATATGTCGAGGGAGAAAAGGTTTTTGGGCAGCACAATGGTGCCGGCGGGAAAGAGGCCATGGGCGGCGACTGATGGCTCGACACCATACGCAGTTCCGCATTCCCCGTTTTTGATGCCGCCCAATAAGAGCATCGCGTCTTTAACTCGTCAAAGATTACCGTCCGTTCTATCCGCATAGTTGCCGTCAGGTGGAACAAGAGCAGCACCTGCTCAATCTACTTTCGAACTCAGACGCTTCGACGTATAACGCTGACAGGATTGGCCAATGCCAATCCCGGGGCGTGGAAACCCCTCCCGTAGCGGTCGGTGTCGACCGTGATGACACCTCCTCGACTATGGTCGGGGAGGCACTGGCGTATGTCCAGGGCTCCGGCCTAAAGGCCAGCGCGGCTGTCTACGGGCGGCTTTCCAACTCCCCGGCTGCCAGAGGGAAACCTCCGGTAGCCGATTTGGAAACAGGGGAGTGGCAGCTTGGACGAATACAACTTCTGGCAAGATTTCTTCGACACATACCAATCCTTGTCGGACTGGTTGAAATTCGCGTGGCTCGTCGTGCCGCCCGCGTTCCTGCTCGGGTTGGTGGCGCTATTCATGTGGTATCGACTCGCAACCAAGCGCGCGGCAGAAACAGAGACCGGGACGCTCGCCTATACGGTCTTCTCGAGTCAGAATGACGGTCTTCGAATCTACACCCATAACGGGGCTGACGCCCTGAACGCGGAGCGGTCCGAGGCTGCCCTTTTGCCCCTGCCTGGCACAAAACCTCCAGCCTTATCCAAACAGCCCCCTCGGACGGCTGAGGACGCCTGAGACACAGCTTACGGCGGATAGGCTCAGGCATACTCGGGCGGTCGTGTGTCGGCAAACACCGCAGGAAGAAGAACAACAGCCAATATGGACGGTATGGATAGTATGGCTGTTGGCAAGTTGGGCGGCACCATCCGCTGGCACGCTAACCTGCTTTCCCGCCATACAGCCCATTTCATCCATACATCATCAGAACGGGTTGGCCGTTTCATTGTCCACTGTCGCCTGCCCGGACTGCCAATCTTCCAGATCGTTGGACCAAGGAATGGTCTGCCCAACATACCGCTCGAGATTTCGCCGGCATTGGACAAGTGGTGGGAAGTAGTGTCGCGTTGACCGCACGCTGACCAATTGCCCGCTCTGCCTCTTCATGTACTTCCCGCTTAGGACACTCTTCATGCCGGGGAACATCGCGTTTAGCCGGCGACCGAAATCGTTGATATGCACATACTGCGCGCCGGGCTGGCTCGCTTGCATGTCTTCGAAAAGCGCGCGGATTGTCGTCACTCCAGGACCGTTACCCGGAGCATCGGGTTGCGGCAAACATCCTTCGTCCAAGATTTGGTAGATGTACCGGAACTCAGCCCCCTGGGCGCGCAGTATCTGGCCGAATAGGGCATCGGTCTTAATTGTTCGGCGCGGGTCCGGGCCAATCGTTATGTCCCGATTGAGGAGGTCGTAAAGCATAGCTTCGCGTCCGCCTGAATCGAGCTGGTTCACCAGCGCGCTGAAATAGGCTTTGTCTTCCCGATTGCGTTCCCCGACCTCAAGGATTTGCCAGCGCCGGTCACCAAGGTCGGCCGGAACAATCGATGCTTCATTGGAAGCGATCATCCAGATCGTCCGGTTTCTCGCGCGGATTGGGTCGACCCCCTTCGCTTCCACCGTGATGTAAGGCTCGGTCACGCGGGTCTTGATGTTTCCAGCGTCCTGCCGATTGCCGCCCCACATGCCTTCGTCGACAAAGATGAACCGTCGTCCGAAAAGGTGTGCGTTGAAACGACCACTCACATGTGCCTGATTTATGACAGTTATGTAGTGTCGCCCAAAAAGGCTTCCGTAGGCGTGCGCCAGAACGCCTTTGCCAACACCCGGAAGCCCGGAAAGGACTGGCACCGTGCCAATGGGCAAACCTGGCTGTTGGACGCCGAGCGCCAACCAGTTCAGAACCCATTCGTTCAGTTCTTCATCGTTGTTGCAGATGTTATGGGCGATGTGATCTTGCAGCAGGCTCCAGTCACCCGGCGTCGGCTCCACCGCGAAGCCGGTCCAGATGTTGTACGTGTTGCCATTGCCACCGGGCGGTAGGTCCGGATTGAAATCGATCCGCCGGTAATGATCGGCCTTGCGGCTTGCGAGCCAATAGTCCGCAACCGGAATCTGTTCGATGTTTTCACCGCGCGGGATAGCAATCCGGTGCGACTTATGACGGTCCTTGAGCACGTCCTTCGTGATCCAAACGAACGGACTATCTTCGTCCTCAGCGAGCTGCTTCTCGATGATCATTGTTCGTGTACCTTGGGTAACGACGCCGTACTTGGCGTTCATCGCCCGGACTTCAGGTTCGCTCGGGCCGTTCCAGCCGCCCTGCTGGGCCATATGGAAAAGCGTTCCGGTGCCAACTGAGCCGTCCGGTTCGAGACTGTCCCACTTTTCGCGGCTCTCCTCCTCGCCCGGATACTTTTCCGATGATTTCGACCAGCAATCCCAAAGTGCGAATCCGCTCTCTCCGAACGACCACTTGAGGATCAGCCCGATACGAATCCAGCTGTCGTAGTCGCCCGCGGAAACATGTGTCAGTGCGGATCGCGCTTCAGCTTCGTCCCCATGTTGCACATCACCGTTTGTAGGGCTCGTAGCGATTCGAGCAGGCTTAGCCGGTTCGTTTGGCAGGTCGTGCGTGGGCAGGTAACCGATGTCCGGCGCATACAGGCTGGCGATATCCGGCGGTAAATAGTCCGCCAAGCGGACCGTTTGCATTTCGCCATCCAAAGGCAGAGACCTTCTTGCAAATGGCAGTGCGATGGGATTGCCGAATTTGCCTTCTGAAACCCGGTCCTGCTTTGGGTAGATTTCCACTTCGCCTTTTGCCAATCCGGACGCCCCGGATCTCAGCCCGTGCTTTTGCAGGAGCCTCTTCAGGAATCGCCGGATGCCTCGCGCCTTCTGCGGCGTTCGCCAGACCAACCAGATGTGAAGACCCGATCCACCACCTGAACGAACGACAAGAGGTGTGATCCCACGGGCTGTAAGGTCGGTAACAAGTGGTTGCACCTCTGCGACGACCTGTTCCCAATCCAGCTCACCGTCATGATTGTCGACATCCAGCGCCGCAAGGTGGGTCTCATCATTACCAAATAGGTAGATCGCGATGGGTTGCTCGCCGCTCAGGTGAGCAGCGATAGCACTGCAAGAGACATCGCGTTCGGCAAGCTGATATCCCTTGCCAGCGCGGACATTGAAACGGCTGTAACAATCCGTTCGCCCATGCTGCGCCAATTCCAAGGTGAACGCCAAGAGCGCTTCTTTGATGGCTGACTTACTCATCGTCCGCGCCCTCCGGATTCTGCTCCTGAGACGCAAGCCAGCGTTCAACGTCGCTGATCCGGTAGAGGATTTTCCCAGCGCGTTGGCCGGTGCGGATGCGGATGAACGGTGGGCCGAATCCGTAGATGCGACCCTTCTCAAAGAAGCTTTGGCTCAGACCTGTTACGTCCGGCAGTTGCTTCGTTGAGAGGAACTGATGTGATCGGTTAGACATGTTGCCCTCCTGTTTTTGACAGGAGAACGGCGGCGAGTTGCCGTCATGGTAGGTTGCGAACATTCCCGGAGGATATTCGCAGCCTGCTTCAGAGCTTGGTTTTAACGCCCCACTCAGCAAGTTCGTCGCAGATTCGCCTTAGTCCCTCAGCCTCGAGCGTCTCTGCTACATAGTCATGCTCGACAGCGCGATATATGTATGTGCGCTCGTGGTCGACGGCCAAGCCTTTGCCTTGTTTACGCTGGTAAGTGCCGCTGAACTTCTCTCGAAGCCTGTTCACGATAGCATACCGTGCTTGAGGGTCTGTGGAACCGAAGAAGTGCTTCTCAGCTTGCTCGGCGAGGGCTTTGTGAGAGCGTATCTTGGCTGGCGGCTCGGCGTCCGGATTATTGCGGTTCATGAAGGCATGCATGTTGTGTTGGCACTGATCCTTGTGAAGTTCGCGTGCCATAAAGAGCAGAGCTTTATCGTCTCTGTCGTCATAGAGCGGGTGCGGTGTGGCCTTGTTCCCGATCAGTGCTTTCAAGGCAGCGTTGAGGCGTTGCTGCCTTGTATCCGCTGAGACAATTGGGTTGGCATCGATGATTGCGAGAAGGAGCCGTTCCAACACCGTCGCACCGAACGTCAATCCTGAACCGTTATCCTGACTTTCCTCTCGCTCAGTGTTTGTCATCGGCTAACTCCAGTATCCGCGCTGCGACCTGCTCCACCGGCTCGCGCAAGCGTTCGGCGTTGACGACAATGTAACCGCCCGTCACGTCGCCACTGGCACGATGGTTCAGCAACCGCTTCAGCGCATAGTAAGGCACGTCGAGGCTTTCGGCGATGGTGATGAAGGTGCGCCGCAAGTCGTGCAGCGTGAACTTGACGCCGGAGCCGGCCTCCACGCGCTTAAGGAACTTTTTGGTCTCGATCAGGTGCCCGTCCTTGCCCGGTCCAGGGAACACGTAGGGCGAGCCGTTCGCGCACCTCTTGCGCTCGGTCAGCAGGTCCGCGAGATAGGTCGAAAGCGGCAGGTTGAGCGGATCGCCGTTCTTAGTCTTGGGCAGATGAAGCGTCCGCGCGTCGAGATCGACATTCTCCCAGCGCAGCGCCATCAACTCTCCCCGGCGCATACCGGTGAATAGCGCCATCAGCAGGAAGTCACGGGAATACTCCGGCTCGGCCATCACCGCCTTCCACCACAGCGGAAGCTCCTGAGCGGTCACCACCGTCTGCCGCCGCTTCTCGCGGTGCCACGCGCGCGCCTGCGTCAGGATGGTCACTGGGTTGGGCGGGAACTCATCGTGGGTGGCCGCTGTGAAATTGTAGACCGACCGCAGATGCCGCATGACGTTGTTGGCCGTGGTCTTGCCGATCTGTGTCGAAAGCTCCTGATGGCGCTTCAGCACCATCTGCCGCGTGATCGCGTCCATCGGCTTCCTGCGCCAAGCCTTCAGGTAAATCTCAGCGGTGCGCGAATAGTTCAGTACCGTGTGCGGCGACAGGTGCGGGCGCGCCGCGAAAAACGCATCGAAAGCTTGGGCCAGCGTCACTGTGGCTTCGGCGACCTGCTTCTTGTCGGCATTGGGATTGTGCCCTTCGGCCATCTCGCCCAGCAGGGTGAGTGCCTTCTTGCGGGCGATGTCGGCGGCGAACAGATCGGCACGGCCTATGGTGACTCGGCGTGTCCGACGGCCGACCTGCCCCTCGGCGAAGTAAACCTTGGACTGCCGCCCTACCCGCAGGCCGAAGCCCGGTAGAAGCGTGTCGCGGTAGAGGACTTGTCCGTTTTCGGTGAAGGGAAGCGCATCAACGGACTGACGCGTAAGACGCAGATTTGGCATGTGAGACCTCCTTTCAGGCCTCGAACCAACATAGGTATGAAAGTTGGAAAAGACTCGAAAAATCATCGAGTTATCTGGAATCATCCAGCGACGTCCAATACGAAGAAGCCGCAGGAAACTTGCTGAAACGCGATAGACCTTAGGTGCCCGCGCGCGTAGGGGCGAACCAAAGGATCACCAGTGTCAGTTCAGCTGAGCCTTTTCGTAATCCTAGTCTTGATGTGGATTGCGCTGCACGACATCCTCCGGTCCTCGGGACCGGGTTGCGGGAACAGTTTTTGTAGCTAAAGTAGCTATTATGGATCGTTTGCCTGCGAGATCGATTTCGGCTCGAGAAGCCAAAAACCGCTTTGGCTACTTGATTGACATTGCAAGACAGGAGCCAATCTCAATCGAAAAACACGGAAGGCCGGTGGTGGTGGTCGTCAGCATCGAAGACTATGAGCGAATGGTCGCCACCAACCAAACAAAAGCCGGCAACAAGAACCGTGACAAGACCTGAATACCCTGTGGTTGACGTGTTCGCCGGGCCAGGCGGCTTGGGGGAGGGCTTTGCGTCTTTCGACCAAGGCACTGGAGGGGCTCGGTTTGACAGCGTGGCTTCGATTGAAAGCGACGAACATTCGCACCGCACTCTTCACTTGCGACACTTTCTTCGAACTTTCGAGGACGGATATCCTGACGAGTATTATCAATACCTCAAAGGCGAACTGTCCCTCTTGGAACTCTATTCGCGATTTCCAGAAAACCGGTCCCGGGCAGACGCCACTGCTCTACTAATGTCTCTCGGTCCGGAAAGTCACCAGACAGTCCGCAAGCTTATTTCAGCCAAGCTTAACGGCAGGAGTAAATGGGCTTTGGTTGGTGGCCCTCCCTGCCAAGCGTATTCTCTCGTCGGCCGATCCCGCATGATGGGCGATCCCGCTTTCGCCACTGATATCCGCCATCGCCTCTATCAGGAATATCTGAAAATCATAATTGACCATGCTCCACCGGTGTTTGTGATGGAGAATGTCAAAGGGCTACTTTCCTCGAGGATCAACGGTGAACTAACGATCGGTTTGATCCTCTCAGACTTGGCAAGACCGAAAGAGGCTCTGGGTCAAAGCGCCAATGGTCTTGGCTACCGACTGTATTCTCTCGCTCAAGGCCAGATGGCGGAGCCCGATGCTGATCCGCGTCTTTTCTTGGTGCATGCCGAGCAGTTTGGCGTCCCGCAGGCTCGGCATAGAATGTTCATAGTGGGCATTCGTGAAGATGTTCCAGTCAGACCAAATAGGCTTCAGCCCCACAAACCGCCTTCCGTCCGACAGACCATTGGGAACTTGCCTCCTGTTCGCAGCAGCCTTTCAAAGGGCGAAGACAATTTCGAAAACTGGTCGGCCGTGATCGAAGGCATAGACCCCGTTTATGTGCGGCATATGCTGAATGGCCATGGCGTTATTGGCGATCTGTTCGATTCCCTAAGTTTCGATGGATGGAACGAGCGGTCGCAACTCCCGCGTTCGTCGTCATACTATCCGGATCCTTCAACGCATCGGCATCCGGTCTTTGACCATCTCTTCGATAGCCGTCTGGACGTGCTTGATGGTCATGAAGCCCGCGCGCACATGGCATCCGATCTAAAGCGATACGCCTATGCGGCCTCCTTTGCCTCGGTTACCGGGCGTAGTCCGAAACTCGCGGACTTTCCGGACGGGCTTCTTCCTCAACACCGGAATGTAGAACTCGGACGTAGAGGGAAAATGTTTGCTGACAGGTTCCGCGTTCAGCTGCCGGATCAACCGTCTACGACTGTGACGTCTCATATCTCCAAAGACGGGCACTACTATATTCACTACGATCCGTTGCAGTGCCGCAGCCTGACAGTCAGGGAGGCCGCGCGGCTACAGACTTTTCCCGACAACTACAAATTCGAGGGGCCACGCACGGCCCAGTATCACCAAGTTGGGAATGCGGTCCCGCCTTATCTTGCGAGGCAGATCGCCGCCATCATTGCAGAGGTTCTCGACGCAATGAGAGACGGGGACACTTGACAGACAAGATCTCGCAGGAACGCCGCAGCTGGAATATGTCGCGGATCAAGGGCAAGAACACAAAGCCTGAGGTCCAGTTGCGGAAGCTCCTTCATTCGGCCGGCTATCGATTCCGCCTTCATGTGAAGGACCTCCCAGGCAAGCCTGACATCGTCCTTAGAAGATACAAGACCGCAATCTTCGTTCACGGCTGCTTCTGGCACCGACATGAGGGATGTCCAGGGGCAACCATGCCCAAGACACGCACGGAGTTCTGGACGGCAAAGTTCACAGACACCGTTCAGCGCGATCAACGAAAGCGGAATGAGCTTGAGAAGCTCGGCTGGCGAGTGATCGTCGTGTGGGAATGCGAACTAAAGAAGGCACCGAGCGTTGTCTTGAAAAGCATTGAAAATCAGATGCTTGGGCACTCAATAAAATGATATTTTCCATATATTTCCCGAACATTTCCGAAATATTGCGCTTCTGATCTTGATTCATTTCGTGGAAATATCCACGTTATGTACAACACGGGAGCGATGTATGCGTGACAAAAGAGAGAAATTCGTTGGCCTGGCTGAGGCTCGCGTGAATCGCGCGATCAAGGACATCCGCCTGATCGGGAACCTGGCGAACAAGGCGTCCTATGAGTACGAAGATAGCGATGCCAAAGAGATTTTTAGGGCGCTCCAGAAAGAGCTGGATGCGGCAAGGAGTAGATTTACAGGGAACGGCAAGACCTGCGACGATTCGTTCCGTCTTAGTCAGAAGTAAGGATAGGCATGACTGCGATAGGACTAGCGTTTTTGCCGAACAACGGCGGTGAGGCCGAGGGCCTTAGCGACGCAGGGATCGAGACTTTCAGGGAGAACCCTTTTGCAGCTGTCGCTCGCGAGACTGGGCAGAACAGTCGTGATGCACGCGATGATACGACCAAACCTGTTGTCCTTAGGTTTGATGTTGTCTCTCTTCCTGCCGATGCTTTTCCGTCGATCGAAAAATTCCGAGAGGCAGCGAATCTTTGCCTAGAGAAGTCGGAAGCGGCTTCGAGGGAAAAAGAAACAGGCTTCTTCCGAAATGCTGTAAGCGCACTGAAGGCTGATGAATTAAAGATCCTAAGGATAGCAGACTTCAACACGAAGGGTGTCCGAGGGCCCTGTGTTGAAGGAAGACCGTTCCACACGCTCGCAAAAACCGATGGGATGAGCGTGAAGGATGATGTGAGTTCCGGTGGATCTTTCGGCATCGGCAAGAACGCAACTTTTGCGCTTTCCGACATCCAGACCGTTTTTGTCTCAACGATGTATGAGGCCGACGGGCAGACACATTCGCTTTGCATGGGAAAAACACAGTTCATCTCCCACACGGACAACGCAGGAAACGAGCGACGTCGCAAGGGCTACTGGGGTAAAGTCGAAGGTTACATGCCGGTCGACACTGTGGAACAGGTACCTCAATGGCTACGTCGGAAGGAGCAAGGTACCTCGCTCTTCTCGGTCTGTCTGAGAGAAACTAGGACAGACTGGCGTCATGAGATGACAGCCGCGATCCTCATCAATTTCTTCTGCGCGATTGAACGCCAAGAGATGGAGTTTGAGCTCGATAACGGTTCGATTCTGATCAATCGGAACACTATTCAGGCCCTCTTCAAGAGCCCCGAGGTCAATGAGGCCGTTGATCAGCTGAATGTCCGCCATTCATTCGATTCAGCGCGCAAGTTGCATGAGTGCCTAATTGACAAACAGACTGCCAGTCAGGTGATCGAGGTCCCCGAACTCGGCAAAGTCAGAATGCACGCATTGCTGCGGGATGGTCTCAGATACACTGTCGGCATTGTCAGAAACGGCATGTATATCACGGATAATCTGGCGTACTTCAACGAGCCTTTTAAGCGTTTTCCGCTACACAAAGAATTTGCCGTCATTATTGAACCGGAGAGTGCGGCGGAAGGTGAATGGTTCAGGCGCCTTGAAAATCCCCGACACGACAACCTGTCGGCGGAGCGAATTACCGACCCTGCACTCAGAGCACAGGGGGAGCGAGCATTTTCCCGGCTCGCAAGAGAAATACGAAGCAGAATCAGAAAGGTCGCTCGTTCTCAACCTGTCGACAGCATCGAGCTTGATGAGATGAACGAGTTTTTTGTGACTGAAGGCTTCCGCACCGAGGACGACGCCGGAACCGAAACTGATCCACGCGCCAAGGTTCCGACGAAGATGCAGCGAACCAATCCGAAGCGTACGCCCCCCGCCGCACGACAATTCGGCTCCCCGGGTGATCCCCCCGGACCGGGCCCAAATCCGAATCCAGAACCCGGTCCGGGGCCGGGGCCGGTGCCACCAGGGCCGGGGCCAAGGCCGCGCCCCCGCAAGGTGATGCGCCCAATCGAACTGGTCTCCGAACGTGCTCTGATACAAGACAGGAACGAACTCAGAAAAAGACGGCTGATCTTCACTTCGCCAGTCGATACTGACGTCATCATCTCGACAGATGCCAGCGGACTAAACGCGGAAGAACGTCTCGCGATCACCGCAGCTTCAATTGGAAAAGTGAGCGACGACACACTTGAGATCACTTGTGAGGCGGGAAAACGTGTAAGCGTCGACATAGAGTTCGATGTTCCATATGGCGGACCGATTGAGATTTCTGCCTATGAGATCGTCGATCATGAAGAGGAGGCCGCGTCATGAAGATCAATGAGCGCATGCGCTACCCTCATCCGGTCCTAAGCGAGTTCTCGTCTGACTATTCTACAGGCGAGATGAGTGCTGACTTCCTTCAGCAACAGACCGATGACAACCAACTGAAAATCATCTCCGACATTACCATTGGTAATGATGATCTATCTTCCCTCATATCGGTTCAGAAGGCCGCATCCGGCTACTTTCTTGTAAGCAGGCGGACCTATTTCAATCATTTGCAGGAAGCACCGCCAGGTAAATCCGAGAAGTTTTTCGACCTTTCACAACTCCACGGTCTAGTCACAATCCGTCCGGTTGTCTGGACGCTGAACGACCTAAACGGATTCTCAAGCCCGTTAATTGACGCCGAGTTCGGTGAGGCAATCAACATAGGCAAAGGATCGATCATCGCTATGGGGCCCGAGTTCCGTTTCTCGATCGACCCGAAAAAGTTCAAGCCTTTCGAAACGATCTTCAAGCTTGCCGTCGATGAGTCGGTCGAACCAGGGACGATTGAGGTCGATACCGATGATGAGAAGATTGGTATTCTTGCAGAATCTGCCACCCATACCGCACTCGACAGCATGCGAAATCTGCCCGCCACACGTTCCGTGATGCTTAGCGCCGTCTATATGCCAGTTGTAGCCGATATAGTCTCGAGATTGCAGAATGGGGATAGAAGCTTTGAGGCACGGAGATGGTTTCAGGTCTTTGCCGCCAAGTGTGACGACCTCGGAATTCAGCTGGACGACCCGTCTGTCTCTCCGCTTAGGGTTGCACAGATGCTGCTGAAAGCTCCACTGAGGCAGACTACCAAGGCCATGGAGGCCGCTTCATGAGCAGAGAGGTCAAATACATTTCTGAAGCGGCGCTCGCCGATCTGCGGAAAAGCGTCCGCTCGAACCTAGAGCTATATCGGGGTCCCGGCTTTCAACACCTCGAGGATGAGCCTTCTTGGGATATTGGTTTGAAAATCGATTACGATCAGGAGCTTCTCCGCACACTGGACCTGACACAGCAGCAGAATATTGTTGAAGTCGACCGAAAAAACTCGCTGATCGTCGGTCAAGCTCTGGCCGAACTGACGCCGTCTCTCGCAAACGAGGAGCTCGTCTGGGTACGGATTTCTCATCTTGATTGTTTTGAATACTCAAAGGCCCGATGGCTAAGCGATACGGACGAAGACGAAGCGCTTGTTGCGTCTATTCATGCTCACCTCTTCGCCCCGACACAAACCACGATCAGGGATGATCACGCCGTATCTCGCCTTTGGTGGAACTACCACATCGCCAGAAGCTGCATGCCGGATGATGTGGAGAAGGCGCTCGGTTTGATACTGAAGACAGCTGACATCCGATCGAACTTTGTCGAAAGAATCTGGATGAGCAGCAGGGAGCGAATAGCAGGAGCAATTCTACGGGCGATTGATGATAGGGCCGAGATCACCGCTACAGAATCCAGTTTCCGTACTTTCATGAAGATTATTAACAGATACGGGGGCGGGATCGTGTTCGAGGCGCTCAGCGAAGCAGAAGCGGACAAATTCGTCGGCGAATGCTGTGATCGTGTCGCAAAAGTCAGCGAAGCGGCTTAGAAAACGCCCGGAAGGCACCGGGGGTTCGGAGGCGACCCAACGCCAAGCTGGCCTTCCGCATGGAGGGGAAGAAGGGGGCGGTGAAAAGCAGGCGTCAACCGCATAGATATGTCGAACCCGAGCAGTCCAGCGCGGTAATCAGCAGATAAACAGATTGGCGCGGGAAGCTATGGGCGGCAAGAATGAGAATTGGAACGACGACGAACTCCGCGTGTCCGTGGATGCCTATCTCTACATGCTTCAGCTGGAATACTCTTCGATTCCGTTCTCGCCAACGGAGTACTCGAAATTCCTACGCACAGGGCCGCTACGGAATCGAAACGACGCGTCCATCCGATACAGGATGCGGAACATTTCTCAAGTCATGCAAGAGCGCGATGCGCCGATTCTGCGGTCGTTCTCGCCAGCCCCCCAAGTGGGCAAAAATGTAAAGCGGAGGATAAACGAGCTACTCAACCAAAGACAGATACCTGCCAAAGCGCAGAGAATGCTGACTCCTCGCGGTGAGGAACCCATCGAGCTTGCAGATATCTTAGTGAGCCTGAGAGAACTGAAGGGCATGCTCGCCGACATAGAGCCAGAGCATATGCCCGGCTTCGGTCATAACAATCCGCCCGGCATTTATGCTCTCACCCAAGAAGACGTCCTTGATGCACGGGATGCGGTCGCCGGGCTGGAGCGTGAGCTTCCGCATGCATCGACCGATCGGCTGCCAACATCCGAACTCACCGAAAGGCTAAGCAGGTTTGGCCTGAAGTTTGCGGTGTGGATAGGTCATCGGGTTACGGACTTTTCAAAAGCAGGTGCGGTTGCTGCCGGAACGGGCTTCGGAGTGTGGCTAAGCGGATTGGGAGATAAAATTCTCGAAGTGCTTCGCTTGATTGTCGGTTTCGTCGGGTGACGATTTCGATGCTTGGATGGAATTAGAACTCGGTCGGTAAGCGACATCCCCGCATCTGCCGGTGCCGCCCCCCGCCACGACTCGTGAAACCCGTCGATGGGGTGGGGTCCAGCGCACAACGCCAAATGGCCGATTAGTAGGGCAGATCGGGATTAGTAGGGTTCTAGTAGGGTAGAGGGAGAAGAGCCTGTCGGGTGCTGTACAACGCTGTCAGACTCGACATCTCGAAATTGCCGAGTCGGCTCAATGGCTTGTCTAGCAGGGTCCAACGCGGTAGTAGGGCATCTAAACCTCTGAAATCATTATGAAATACAATTCGTAATGATGGGGTCGGGGGTTCGAGTCCCTTCAGCAGCACCATTTCCTTTTTCTACGGACGTTTTGGACTGCCAGTCATCAATGGGATGACGCTGCTTAACCATGTGCTCGATGACATAGCCAGCGCCATGAAGGATGACAGCAACCGGCTGGCCGGCAGCCTGTTTGCCATCCAAACCGGCACACACGGCCTGCAAGAAAACCGATCTGCGCTCTGAGGCGGTGAGCGCTTTAGGCGACGCCGAGAAGGCCGGTCAGATGGTTGTCGAACGATAGATCAAGCTGCGTGTCCCGCGTGCCGCGAAGAGCACCTTGGCCGGTAGTGAAACAGAAATGGTTGCCTAATGGGGCGCAGCCGGAGACGTCGGTGAGAGGAATACTCTCGATAATGCGGTGGTCGATCGCATCAAGAACATAGGCCATGTTGCCGCGTGAACTGGTGACCGCTATGCGCTCGCCATCGGCGCTTGCCTTAACTGAAGCGATATAATGGTTGAGCCGACTGAGCGCCGGGTCAGGCAGGTTGATCAGCTCGATTTCCGAGCCGCGCCGATGGCGTCCTATAAGCGGCACGATTTCAGCGCGTGTGCCCTCAAACTGCCCACCGAACCAGATCGACCGATCGCCCGCCTGCGCCATGTGGCGGATGGACAGTTGATGGAGCGATGGCGGCAGGGCCACAAGCTCTTGCAGATCGCCAGTCTCCAGGTCGATATAGGCGAGGGACGGGACCATGTTGGCAAGGTTCAGCTTCCAACGCGGGAAATCCGGATGGGTGAGGATGCCGCCATTGGCCACCGCAATGGTGCGTTTGTCGGCCATGAGAATGGCCTCGTGCGGGCCGATCCCGTGCGTATCGAACTCGCCAATACGCTGATAGCCCGCTTCAACGTCATAGATGCCGATCACGCCTCGTTCGTCTTCATAGGCGTTTTCGGTTGCGTAGAGCAGCCGTCCATCGGGCGAGAAGAAGCCATGGCCGTAAAAGTGACGGTTCGGCGCCGCCTCAAAGGCATAGGGGATGTTGCGGTCTTTAAGGTCGATGGCCAGCGCAAAGCGTCCAGGCCGGCGCGCAAAGGTGATGGCCGTTTGCCCATTGGGGGCGCAGACCGTGTCGTGGCCGCGGCCTGGTAATCTTTCAGTGAAGAGGAGGGCGCCCATATCGTCGAGTGCGGCGACGCCATAGTCGCCGTTTTCATCGCGGTAGGCAGACAGAAAGGCCGGCGCACCCAACGCGCTGGCAAGTGGTGCCATGGGCAAGGTGCCAAGTGCCGCGCATAGGCCGGCAAAATGGCGCCTTGTTAGTGACATGTGTGGTGCATGTTAGTCGCCGTCCAGAGAGTTGAAGCCTATCGTCAGGCCCAATTCGGCTGGATAGACGTCGCCTATAATGCGCAATGCGCCACTGAGGGGAAGTGCTGCGCCCGCATAACGGCCATGCGTGTCTTCGCCGGCGAGGAGGGTTTCCAGGGTGTCGCCGGATTCTTCCAGGGCCTGGAGGCGGGAGACGACCTGCCTGAGCTCAAAGCGGGCGGTTCCCGCAAAACGCTGGGATTGCTCCGGCAACAAGTCGGCGAATTGGCCGGCTTCGTTCAGCGCGAGCATGGCTTCGGCGTTGGCGATGATGGTAGGAAGCGTCTGTCCCGAGCGCCAGAACGGCGCGCGACGGTAGCGGGCGTCGGCCAGCGCTTCGCCGGCCACGCGAACAATCTTGGCATCGTGCATAATCTGGAGTTGTTCGCTCATCGAACGCAGAAGCTCCTGCAAGCTCTCGCCTTCGGTGCGGTAGATAGGGTTTTCCGGTCCAGGACTGAGCATCAAGGCAGCGTAGCCGTCATTGCCAGACCAGTCGTTCAAGACGGCCTCGCTGGTGGAGGCAATGGCTGCAGCGATGGCCTCAGCATAGGCGCAGCGGTGCGTTGCGGTTTCATCATCGGTTGCCAAGGCCTCAGAACCGGTGCCGAACAGTGTAAAGTCCAACGCCATCAGGCCCTGGAGCGCGACACTCTTGCCCTGAAGGCTGTCGCGCTCGGTGACGGTTGGGTCGGCGTTCGCGATGGCACCCTGGACCTGACCGAGACCGCGGCCGTTGCGATCGGGCCAGAAGAACAGCTTCTCAAAACGGTTGTCTTCGCGCGCCGGACCGAAGCGGATGAATTCAACCGCAGACCAGGCGATTACCAAGTCGGAGAAGGCGGTCCGCACCTCGTCGAGTGCCGTTTGCGACGGCGCCTCGCACAAGGCATCGACGGCCATCTGTTGTGCGCCCGCCGCGTCGATCAAAGCAGCGTAGGAGGGCAGGATATGCCCCTCGATCATGCCTCGCGTGATGGCTTGCATGTTGGTGTCGGCCACCGCCGGACCAACCGCACCGGGCACACTCCCACTCACTGCCCAACACAGTCCAGCGGCCACAATCCAATGGCGCATGGCCATCTCCTTCTTTGCCTTCAAAGACTTTCCAAAAAGCGGATGAGCGCCTGGCGGTCAGCGGTGGCGAGCTCCACCACCTGATCACGCGCATTCTGAGCTTCACCGCCATGCCAAAGGATGGCTTCGAGCAGTGAGCGGGCACGTCCATCGTGCAGGAAATGGGTGTGGCCATTGACCGTCTCTGTCAAGCCGATCCCCCACAGCGGCGGCGTGCGCCACTCGCGACCGCTTGCATCACCCACAGGACGGTTGTCAGCCAGACCTTCGCCCATGTCGTGCAGGAGAAAATCCGAATACGGCCAGATCAGCTGGAACCGGTGCGCGTCGCGATCGGCATTGCGGCTGGTGACGAAGGATGGCGTGTGGCAGGCGGCACAGCCGATATCGGCGAACAGTTCCTTGCCGCGCAGCACCTCGGGGTCTTCAACATCGCGGCGGCGCGGCACCGCGAGGTTGGCGGTGTAGAAGGTGACCAGATCGAGCACCGGGTCTGGCGCTTCGGTGACCCCCAAATGCGCTTGAACGCCGGCAGGCATGGCAAGGCATGCGTACTGGCTGTCCGTGCAATCACCGTGGGACAGGTTGGGTAGATCGGGCGTTGAAATGCCGATGTCGCCGGCGAAGGCCTCCGCGGTCTGTTGGCGCAAGGTCGGGTTGGTGGCCTTCCAGCCGAAACGTCCAACGGCCAGCTCACCGGTTTGGCGGTCAAGCACCATGTTGGGGCGGCCTGAGATACCATCGCCATCCTCATCATAAGGATCGGCATTGGCGAGTAGGTCATCCTCGTGGATCGCCTCGACAAGGCCAAGTCCGATCATCGGAGAGGCGACGCGCGGCGAGATCATGACCTGCGGGTCCATATCGCCATAGCTAAGGTCGGTCAGCGCGTAGGTGGGATGGCGCAAGCTCACGACCGTACCGTCGGCAAGAACCACCTCCTCTTCTTCATAGGTGACCGCTATGCGACCTTCGGCCCCAAGGCCTGGGACAGCAAGGTCCTGAAACTGGCCCCCATAGATCGGCTCGGGGATTGCCAGCAGCTCGCGGGCGTCGAGTGCGGCGAACTCCGCTTCGGTACGCGGCGGGATCGAAAGACGGAACAGCATGGAGATCGCTGAATCAGTGACGTCCACCGGTGCATGTCCGCGGCCGTCGCGGATGTGGCAGCTCTGGCAGGATCGCGCATTGAACAACGGACCAAGCCCGTCCGACGCTAGTGTCGATGACGGGCTGGAAACCCACAGCTTGGCGAACAGGCTGTCGCCGATGTGGAAGTCGCCCTGGTCCTCAAAGCTCAAATTCTGTGAAAACTGGGAAAAGGCGTTGCGGTTGGCGGTCCCGGTGAAGGTCGTTGCCCCGCCGCCCATGGCTTCAAAGCGCTGCGGCTCTTCGTAGCTTTCCGGCGGCGCGAGAATCGCAGCCACGCGAATGCGGTCTTCCAGGCTGAGATCATAGCGGTGCGGCAGGGGGTCCTCTGCTACGGAGGACAAGGCGGTGGAGCCGGAGAGCGATACCGCCAGGCCGCTGCCGACCACGCACGCGCAAACAAAACCGAGGCAGGCAACGATGCTGCCCGCCCCGATCCAATTCGTGTCGTTTTGCTCGTTCACTGTCACGTTTCGATTGTCACAATATCACGGGCAAAACGTGGCTTATTCAAAGACGGCTGACGGGTTGTCGAGGCTGTCGGAACCTTCGAACTCGATGGTGCCGAGGTCTAGAGCCGCCACAACACGCTCGATGGAACGCGCCTGATCGACCAGACCGTCGATCGCAGCCTGCACGGTTGCGTTGCCTTCGTCGTTACCTTCGGAAATCATCTGGTCATAGGCCTCGATGCTTTCCGCGCGCGCCCGCATGATGGCCATGGCTGTTACGGTGTTGGCCAGCTTGCCATGCATTTCCTCATCCAGCGACGCGTCGGCAGCTGCGACCAGTTCCGATAAAGACGGACCGGAGACAACCGAACCATCCACGCGGCGGTAGGTGCCGGTGTAGACGTTGCGCATGCCGATCTGGTTGAAATAGTGCGAGTTGTGCGTGTTGTCGGCAAAGCAATCATGCTCTTCTTCTGGGTCATTTAAGAGAAGACCAAGACGCATGCGCTCACCGGCAAGTTCACCATAGGAAAGCGAACCAAGACCGGTCACCATGGCGGTGATACCAGCGCCCTCGTCGGCCATCAGCGTCGTCCGGGCTTCGCCGCTATCTTCCCAGTTGCCGACCATCTCTTCCAGATCGCTGATCAGGAGATCGGTTGCAGCTACAAGATACTCAATGCGGCGTTCGCAGCTGCCGCCAGTGCAGTTGGCGGTGTCGAAGTCGGTGTAGGGACGGCTGCCAGCGCCTGGGCCGGTGCCGTTGAGATCTTGGCCCCAAAGCAGGAATTCGATGGCGTGGTAACCGGTTGCCACGTTGGCTTCCACTTCACCAGCTTCGTGCAGCGTGCCGGACAGGAAGTCAGGCGTAATCGATGCGGCCATGACTTCTGCGCCGTTGATCGTCACATTGGCGTTGGCGATAATGTTGGCGGTGAACAGGTCGTTCTCGTCATTTTCCATGCCGTAGAACCCGGCATCGACGTAGTCGATCAGGCCTTCATCGAGCGGCCAAGCGTTCACGCGGCCTTCCCAATCATCCACGATAGCATTGCCGAAACGGAACACTTCGGTCTGCTGGTAAGGCACGCGGGCGGCGAGCCAAGCAGCTTTGGCTGCATTCAATGTGGCGTCTGACGGGTTGGACACCAAAGCTTCAACCGCAGAGCCCAGAGCCATGGCGGTGGTCAGTGAGTCCTCGTAACCGGCCAAGGCGATGTCAGCGTAGTTATCAAGCACGGCGGACGGCGTTGCATCCATGGCCATTGCCGGTGCTGCCAACAGGCTGGTCGCACAGGTCGCCAAGAGGGCAAGACGTGTTCTGGAGAGGCGCATAGCGTTTCCCTTAAGCATGGTGGGGACATGCCGGGCATACGGCAACCCCTTGAGATCATGAGACAAATGATGTTAGCCGATGCTCAGATTAGAAGCACTCTAAAGTTGCGGCTCATTTGCAGCTTATGCTAACGAGGGCGCCTTTGCGTGCAATGCGGGGAAGTGCTTAGGCCAGTCGTCTTAGGCCCGGATTTCTAAGCTGCTGCGGATGGATGGCCTGCTTGCTTCGGCGGGTCTGCCAAAGTGGTCATTGCGCACATGATTGGGAAGCGATTCATCCGGCTTTTCTCAGGTTGGCAAGGCCGTGACCTGATCGCCAACCTTAATGATGCCGCCAGCGACGACGCTGGCCGTCACCCCGCCATGACCGCGCATGGCACTGTAACCGCCAGGGCCAAGCGCTTCCTCCATGCGACTGCATGGCGCACATGGGCCAGTAACTGCCAAGGTGGCCGAGCCAATCTGGATCGTGCGCTCCTTCAGCGCCAGCAGGTTGATGCCGGAGACGACCAGATTGCGCCTGAGCAGCGAAGGATCGATGGCCTCTTGGCCTATGTAGGCGCCGATACTTGCCAGATGTTCGTGTTGGATCAGTGTGATGGCCCGCTTGCCGGCGCGCGACCGGTCGCCAACGAGACCGGCCTCTGCAACATCAGCCTGCTCAACGTTGATGACAGATGCACGGCGTTCCGGGCGCAGTCCGATCCATTCCAGGCGCCCGGGCTGGGCGATCCTCTCAATCAGCGCCTTTAAGCTCTCAGCCATCGAGCGTGATGCTGGTTGGTGGAAGCGTGTGGGAGAGCGGCGTTGCGGTTACCGAGACGAGCTCATCGCCGGTGGTGCGCACCCAACAGGCTGCAACGCCGCCTATGAGCGGTATGGTTGCCGGTCCTTGAACGGTTCCCGGACCTTCGACCGCGATGGCGAGCTGGTCCATCATGAAGGGTAGCCTGTTGCCAGCCTGGTCGCGGGCGGTGATGCGGATCAAGCGGTCGTGATAGGCGTCCTGTGGGCGCAGCACTGGGCTTGTTTCCATGGTCAGCGCTGTGGGCAGTGGGTTGGCCAAGAAGTAGCGCTCGATAACCACCTTGTCTCCAACCAGACCGCCAAAGAGCCCGTCGCGCCAGGTCTGACCCCAGACAATGCGCTTGTCCTCCGGGATGTCAGTCGCTTCGATGATCACCGGCGGGTGGGGTAGGTGCGGAAAGCGGCTGTAGGCCGGCAGGAACGTGAGGGGCTCGTCGTCGCCATAGTGGAAGGTGACAGCGTCGCAATTGGTGAGGATCACCAGCGGGAACACACCGCCGACCTTGCGGTCACCGAACGACCAGTGGGTGGCCGGTTCCAGGATCGGCCTTTCGCTCGGGCTGAAACCTTGGCTTGCATAGGCGAAGGCGGCGAATTTTGGCGCGCGACCCATGGTCATGACGCCGTGGTAGCAAATGCGGTCGCCGGAGCCGAAATCGGCATGGGTGTTGTAGTCGAACATGCACCAGCCGATGGAGCCGGCAATGTGTGGATCCGCAGCGGCCGCGTCCATCACCTCCAGATGACGCAGCACATGCTCTTCCTGGCGCTCCTCGCCGTCGAAGACTTTTGTCGGGTACATATGGCCATTGTACTCGCTCACCAGATACGGGACTTGCTCGGCGAGGCCGGTCACTTCGCGTTGATCGCGCAGCGGCGTGCGCGGCCGGTTGATGCGTGACTGGAGAAACTCCGGTAGGTGCTCCTCACCCAGCACGAAGTCGTTCAACGTGTAGCCGTCTTCAAGCAGGTTGGACTCGGAGATGTAGCGCACGCCGCCGGTTTGCCGGGTGCCGTCGAGCGCGCGGGCCGTCGCGTTGGTTTGCTCGTAGAACGCATCGTCGTCTTGGGACTCGTTGATACGAACGCCCCACAGCACGATGGACGGATGGTTCCAGTCGCGCTCGATCATCGCCTCGACATTCTTCACCGATTGCGCCCTGAACGCCTCGCCGCCGATGTGTTGCCAACCTGGAATCTCTTCAAAGACCAGAAGGCCGATTTCATCGCACCGGTCCAGGAAGGCCTTGGATTGCGGATAGTGCGAGGTGCGCACCAGATTGCAGCCGAGCTCGAACTTTAGAATGTCGGCATCGTGCGCCTGCGCCTCAGGGCCAAGGGCATAGCCGACATGCGGAAAGCTTTGGTGGCGGTTAAGGCCGCGAATCTTGAACGGTTCACCATTGAGGAAAAAGCCATCGGGTCGGAACACGGCTTCACGGAGTCCAAAGCGGATGGTTTGGCTGTCCTCGGCCTGTTCCTGCTTCACTTTAACCTTGAGCCGATGGAGAGCCGGCGACCGGGGAGACCAGCGCACAAGTCCAGTTCCGAGCGGAACGTCGGCGACGGCATGATTGTCGACGATCGTGAAGCCCGGCAGGTCCCGAATGACGGTGCCGTCCTCGTCGACCAGCGACAGGAGAACCGCACCGGCCACTGGCTGGTTTTTGGGGTTATCGAGCCAGACATCGACACGAGCCACTGGCTGGTCGGCGAGCGGGTCATCGACGCTGATCTTCGCATTCTTGATGGAGATCGCGGGCCTGATGTCCAGCCATACATCCCGGTAGATGCCGGCATAGGTGAGATAATCGATCCGTCCGCCAAAGGGCGGAATATCGGGGTTCTCCGATCCATCGATATGAATGGTGAGAAGGTTTTCGCCTTCGATCAGATGGTCACTCAGCCAAGCCTCGAAGGGTGTGTAGCCATCGGGATGATCGGCGACTAATTCCCCATTGATCCAGACCTTGGCGCCAGCCATGGCGCCTTCGGCATGCAGCACGACTTCGCCCTCGGCAAAGCGTGGGTCCCAATGCAGGATACGTTGATAGGTGAAAGGCTGCTGGTAGCTGTGCTCGTTGCCATAGTTCCACGGCAACGAGACTGCCGCGTGTGGCAAACGCGTTGAAGGACCGGGCAGGGGCAGCGTGATCCAGGCGGGATCAAAGCCGGCGTGGAAAATCCAGCCAGTGTTGAGCGGAGAGCGTTGGCGCATGGCGATCAGAGGCTCAGCGAAACGAGTTTGTGATTGGTATGGTTGAGCCCATTAGGCGCGCGATCAACGTTCCTGCAATGCCAATCGCACACCCAGCGCACAATAAATGCTGCCGACCACTTTGCCCTGCCATCTTACTACGGTCGGATTGCGCCGCAGAAAGCCGCCCATGGTGCCAGCGGTTAGCGCGAAGATGACCGTTGAGAGCAGGCCGAGCATGACGAGGATGACGCCGAGGATGGTGAGTTGAACCATCACCATTCCGTTGGCTGGGTTCACGAACTGCGGCAGGAAGGCAAGGAAAAACAGTGCCGTTTTCGGGTTCAGCACCTCTGCCAAGATGGCTTGGCGAAAAGCCGCGCCAGAGCTCAGAGCAGGCTTTGGTAGTGCAAGGTCCGGTGGTGTGCGGTCGAAGATCGCCCGCAGGCCGAGATAGACCAGATAGGCCGCGCCCAGATACTTCACCATCGTGAAGGCCAGTGCCGACGCCATGAGGATCGCGGAAATACCAAGCACCGCCAACGCGGTATGAATGAGATCGCCGACGGCGATGCCGAGGCCCGTCGCTAGCCCAACGCGAGTGCCGGAACTTGTTGCCCGCGCCACTGTGAGAATGGTTGCCGGACCGGGGATAAAGACAAATCCCAGGACAACCAGAACGTAGGTCAGCAGCGTTGTTGGCTCGATCACCATCGGAAAGCCATCTCTTCGATAATACTCGACCGGCACTGCAACAGTTCGGAGCGGTCTTGTCTAGCGGACGCGGTGGCCATCTGCGGTGAAAAGATAAGCACGCTCGTGCGGGATGCCGATCTGGTAGGTCGAACCGTGCCGGGCTTCGCGCCCGCTATCGGTTTCGACGATCAGCGTTTCGCCTGCGTCCGAGGCGGCATAGATGTAGCTCTCACCGCCCAGATGCTCGGCGACATCGACCTTGAGCGTGACCATGGTTCCCTGCTCGCGACTGAAATGCTCCGGGCGGATGCCGACTTTGCAAGTGTCGCCGACGGACAGTGCATCGCCGGCAACAGGTAGTGTGATCAAAGCATCGCCCTGCTGGGTAAGTTTCACCGTCACGCCACCGTCTTTGGCAGTGACTTCGCCCTGAAGGAAGTTCATGCGCGGCGACCCGATGAAACCGGCGACGAACTCATTGTCTGGATCGTCGTAAAGATCGAGCGGCGCGCCGACTTGCTCGATGATGCCCGCGCGCAGCACCACGATTTTGTCGGCCAGCGTCATGGCCTCGGTTTGATCGTGGGTCACATAAATCATGGTCGAGCCAGCGAGCTCATTGTGCAGACGGGAAATCTCCACCCGCATGGCCACGCGCAATTCGGCGTCGAGGTTGGACAGCGGCTCATCAAAAAGGAACACATCCGGATTGCGGACAATCGCTCGGCCGATGGCAACGCGTTGGCGTTGACCGCCTGAAAGGGCGGCTGGCTTGCGCTTCAGCAGAGCATCAAGCTGAAGGATATCGGCGGCTTCCTTCACGCGCTTGTCGATATCGCCCTTGGGGTGCTTGGTCATGCGCAGGCCGAAGGACATGTTCTCTTCGACTGTCATGTGCGGATAGAGCGCATAGGTCTGGAACACCATGGCGACGCCACGTTCGGATGGGTCGACCTCGTTCACGGTCCGCTCGCCGATTGCGACGGTGCCGCCAGAGATCTCTTCCAAGCCGGCGATCATCCTCAGAAGCGTGGATTTTCCGCAGCCCGAAGGGCCGACGAAAACGACGAACTCGCCATCATTGATGTCGAGGTCGACGCCATGAATCACGGCGACGGGACCGTAGTTTTTCTTCACATCGCGGAGGGTCAGGCCAGCCATGGAAACTATCCTTGTATCAGCGTCAGGTCAGAGTTGGCGCCATGCGAACGCTGGCGTCGGAGGCAATGGTTTGGGCGGCTTGCTTGAGCGTTGGGGCCAAGGCCTCAAGCTCTGACAGATCGTCGATTGTGCCCGGCATGGTGGCCGAGAGTCCGCCATAAAGGGCGCCGCCGCGCCCTAAGATCGGCACAGCTATACAGACGATCCCCGGTTCGTGTTCTTCACGGTCGAAGGCGTGGCCGCGCTCGCGAATGGCGTCCAGTTCAGCCAGCAACGCTTTCTCATCGGTCAGCGTGTGGGGCGTGAAAGCGTTGAAGGATTGGCGCATCAAGCTGTCGGCCAATTGGTCGTCCGGCAGGTAGGCGAGCATCGCTTTGCCAACGCCGGTGCAATAAGCCGGGCCGACCTTGCCGGGCCGCGAAAACATAGCAAGGCCGCGATTGCCCAAGCGCTTGTCGAGATAAAGGACCTGCCCATCATCGAGTTGGGCCAGATGGATGGTCTTGCCCAACTGGGTATGCAGGCTGTCGAGCAGCGGTCGTGCGGCCTCGGCGAGTGATCCGTGCGCCCAGGCAGCGTGGGCAAGACGAATGAAACGCGGGCCCAGCTGATAGGTGCCGTGGAGATCGTCATGCGTTAGCATGCGTTCTTCCACCAGGTTCTTCAGCATCCGGTGCAAGGTGGCCTTGGGGAACGGCAGCCGTTCTTTGAGATCAGAAAAGCGTAAGGGTCGTTCGGCGTCGGCGAAGCTGTCGAGCAGCATCAGGGCCTTGGTCACAGGTCCATCGCCCGGCTGATTGCGCGCAGCCGTCGAACGTTCATCCGACCCAGCTTCGCCGGTCGTGATCGCGTGAGCCTGTGCTGGCATGGGCGTGGTGCTTGCCCGTGCAATGGCCATGGCCGTTTACCCTCCCTCGCCCGCTTCATCGGTCAGCCCAATGGACCGGACGTTTGGCGCCAGGTCTCTTGACTGGACCCTCAATGCGCCTTGACGATGCTATGGAAGGATGCCTATCATTTCAACCACCAAAACAAAGTTCCATTGAGCGGAACAATTATCGGCTCCGATGGGCTTTGTCCTGGTACTGAAAAATGCGTTCGCGCCCGGCCCCTCACACTCCACCTTGGGGCCAGGCGACAAGCCGAAAAGGCGTGAACGTTTGGGAGAAACAGCGGTTGGGAATTTGGCGCGACGACGTCACCCGGTCCGCATGGGAGGATCTTCAATGAACCGTACCTTGAAAGCGTCGGTGTTGGGCCTTGCGGCCGCCGGCCTGATGACAAGCAGTGCCCTTGCCGAACTTTCCGGCGATCTGCGCATCATTTCCGATATGTCCAATCCTGCGCCACGCGCTGTGATGGAGAGCCTTGCCGCCGATTTCGGCGAGATGCACCCGGATCTGAACATTGAACTTGAGATCGTCGACCGCGAAGCGTGGAAGACTCAAATCCGTAACGCGCTGTCTGCCAACCCGCCGGACGTGGTGAACTGGTACGCTGCCAACCGCATGTTGCCCTATGTGGATGCCGGCCTTTTCATGGATATCACCGATTGGTGGGAAGCTGGCGACTATGACGGCCTGGAGTCGGTTCGTGGCGCGCTCACCATCAATGATCGCCAGTGGGGCGTGCCCTACACCTACTATCAGTGGGGCGTTTACTACCGCGAAGACATCTTCAACGAGCTGGGCCTTTCTGAGCCGGCTACGTGGGAAGAAGAGCTCGCCAATTGCCAGGTGATCGTGGACTCCGGTCGCGCCTGCTACACGATTGGCACCAAGTTCCTTTGGACTGCCGGTGGTTGGTTTGATTACCTCAACATGCGCACCAACGGCTTCGACCATCACATGGCGCTTGCCCGTGGTGAGCTTTCCTGGACAGAAGATGAAGGTGTCCGTCAGACTTTCGCCAACTGGCGTGAGCTGATCGACATGGGTGCCTTTGTTGCCGACCATCAGTCCTACAGCTGGCAGGAAGCGCTACCGTTCTTCACCGACGGTGAGGCCACAGCCTATCTGATGGGTAACTTCGCGGTCGCTGCGATGCGCGACTCCGGCCTGACAGATGATCAGATCGACTTCTATCAGTTCCCGGTCATCACCGCCGGTCTGCCGCAAGGTGAAGATGCGCCGACTGATACGTTCCACGTGCCCTCTGGCGCGCAGAATGTGGAAGCGGCTCGCGCCTTCCTTCAGTTCGTGACATCTGCTGATGTGCAAACGCGCATCAACAATGGCGATAATCTTGGTCAGCTGCCGGTGAACGCCAATTCTGGCGTGGACGCTGATGAGTTCCTGGAGCAGGGCTTCGAGATGCTGTCGGGCAATGCCCAGGGCGGCGTTGCACAGTTCTTCGACCGTGACTTCCCGGCCGAAATGGCTTCGGTCGGCATGGAAGGTCTGCAGGAGTTCATGGTGTTCCCGGACAATCTGGACGACATTCTGGAGCGCTTGGAAGACGCGCGCGAGCGCATCTACAACTAAGCTGACGCCTTCGAATTCTCGTCTCGCGCGTCAGCGCGGGGCGGGGCTTCCCCCTTTCTCAGCCTATCTGCAATCTGAGGCGCGCGGCGCAGTACACCTCGGATTCCACATCGGCTGACGCTGCAGGGAGTGTGCTCATATGGCGACCATTGCCACCACGGGCGATCATGCGCGCGAACAACGCAATTGGTACAAGCGCAACGAAATTGCGGCGACGCCGTGGTTGTTCCTCATCCCCGGCGTTCTGTTCTTCGCTGTCTATGTGATCCTGCCGATATTTCAGTCGGTCTGGATCAGCTTCCATGAATGGGACGGGCTGGGCGAGAAGACCTGGGTCGGGATGGCCAATTACGAGCGGCTTTTGACCGATGACCGCAAGTTTGAGGTCTCCTTCTGGAACAACATTCGCTGGCTGTTTCTCTATCTCCTGGCGATACCTGCTGGCCTGTTTATCGCGCTCTTCCTCAATCAGACGGTGCGTGGAATCCGCATTTACAAGTCGCTGTTTTTCTTCCCCTTCGTGCTCAGCCAGGTCGTTGTAGGCCTCGTTTTCTCCTGGTTTTACCTGCCGCGCGAAGGGCTGCTGAACGCCTTGCTAGCCGTCGTCGGCATGGGGCCAGTGAACATTCTGGGCAATCCTGATCTTGCGACTTACGGCATCATCGCTGCCGGGCTCTGGCCGCAGACGGCCTATTGCATGATCTTGTATCTGACGGGCCTCAACGCGGTGAACCCGGAGCAGGTTGAAGCTGCGCGGCTCGACGGCGCGAAGGGCTGGAACATGCTGTGGTATGTAATCCTGCCGCAACTCAAGCCAGCGACCTTCATCGCGTTTGTTGTCACCATCATCGGTGCGTTGCGGTCTTTCGATCTTATCTCGGTCATGACCAATGGCGGCCCGTTCGGGTCCACCCGCGTCCTCAGTTTCTACATGTTTGAGGAATCGCTGTCGGAATTCGGGTTCCGCATGGGCTATGGCGCGGCGATTGCCGTCGTCCTGTTCTTCATCATGCTTGGCTTCATCACCTACTTCCTGTGGTCGATGTGGCGCGACGAGAAGGAGGCGCGGTAAGATGTTTCCTCGTCCTATCCAACAGTCCGGTCCCGCCGCCCGCTTGGGCTACCAAGCCTTTCTTCCTCTCGCTTTGGCCCTGTGGCATCTGCCGCTGATTGCCGTGGCGGATTTTTCGGTGAAACCGGATGCGGACTTCACCAACGGTAATTATTGGGGTCTGCCGTCGTCATTCGAGTTTGTGCACAATTACGGCCAGGTGTTCTTTAACTCCGATATGCCGCGCTACATGCTGAACTCATTTCTGATCACCGTTCCCACGGTGATCGGTGCCATTGCCCTTTCGGCGATGACGGGCTTTGCGCTTGGCATTTACAAGTTCAATGGCAACCTGCTGATCTTCTTCATGTTTATTGCCGGCAATTTCGTGCCGTTTCAGATCCTCATGGTTCCAGTGCGCGACCTGACGGTGAACATGAACCTCTACGATACCAAGACCGGTCTGGTGTTGTTCCATATCGCCTTCCAGACAGGGTTCTGCACCCTCTTCATGCGCAACTTCATCCGTCAGCTTCCCTTTGAGCTGATTGAAGCGGCGCGGGTGGAAGGCGTTGCGGAATGGCGCATCTTCTGGTTCGTCGTGTTGCCGTTGATGCGGCCGGCGCTGGCAGCTCTCGCTGTCCTCATCTTCACTTTTATCTGGAACGATTACTTCTGGGCGGTGGTGTTGACCCAAGGACCGGATTCGCAGCCGGTTACCGCGGGTATCACGGCCTTCAATTCGCAATTCCGGGCCGCTTACCATTTGATGAGTGCCGGTTCTATCGTTGCCGCGTTGCCGCCGGTGCTGATGTTCTTTCTGATGCAGAAGCACTTCATCGCGGGTCTGACGCTCGGCGCCGTCAAGTAGGATTCAGCCATAAATGCAGACGTGGCGGTTGACCGATAAGCGGCAAAGCCTGGTGCTTGCCGCTCATAACATCCGCTTGCCGGAAGTGGTCTATTGGGGGCCACCTCTGCCAGAAAGCGAAGACCTTCTGACGGTGGCGCGGGGCAGCAGGCTTGACGTCACCGGCGGCATGCTGGATGAGAATCCAGACCTCAGCGTTAGCCCGGAGGCCGTGCGGACCTTTCCCGGTCAGCCGGGGCTGATTGTACGCGATGGTGATGGCACGCCGCTGCTGCCGAAGTTCTGCTTCGACCACGAAGAGGTTTCCGAGGACCGATTGCATCTTTGCTATCGCGATCAGGATAACAATCTGACCATCTGTTTCCTGTTCGAGGTCGATCCGGACACGCATATCATCACCGCGCTCACGACCTTGGATGCTAACCGACCGGTGCACCTTCACTGGCTGGCCGCGCCGGTGGTTCCCGCGCCGCAGCACGCCTCGCAGATCATCGATGTTTCCGGTCGCTGGTGCGGTGAGTTCCAATTGCAGCGCAATGCCTGGTCACTGGGCATGCGTTACCGCGAGAACCGAACGGGCCGAACGGGGCACGAACATTTCCCCGGGCTCCTGCTCACCACCGACGGGACAACGAACACGCAAGGCGAAGCCTGGGGCTTTCATTATGGCTGGTCGGGCGGTCATCGGATGATCGCCGAGGAGCTTCCCGATGGTCGACGCCAAGTCCAGTTCGGGCATTCGGCGCGCATGGAGACTGCGGCCTCTCACCATTTCTCATCCTCGCCGCTTTACATGGTCTATTCAGGCGACGGTCTGAACGGATGCGCAGCGGCTTTTCAGCGTCACGCTCGGGATAGGATCGTCACATGGCCGAAGCCTCAGGCGCCGCGTCCAGTGCATTACAATTGCTGGGAAGCGGTCTATTTCGACCATCAACTGCCGGTCTTGAAGGACATCGCCAGTCGGGCCGCTGCCATCGGGGCCGAACGCTTTGTCCTCGATGATGGCTGGTTCGGTCAGCGAGATGATGACACGCGCAGCCTTTCAGACTGGGAGGTTGATCCGCGCAAATACCCCGACGGACTTGGCCCTCTGATTGCCCATGTTCATGAACTTGGCATGACCTTTGGGCTCTGGTTCGAGCCGGAGATGATAAACCCGGACAGCGACATCCACCGCGCTCACCCAGATTGGGCACTGGGGGCAGAAGATCAGACGCTCGGTCGCCAGCAAAAGGCGCTCAACATGGCGCTGCCGGAGGTGCGCGACTTTATCTATGAGCGTATGGCCGCAATTCTGAGCGCGCATGAGATCGACTACATCAAGTGGGACCATAACAGGGTCCTGCCGATGCCCGATGCGGCGCAGACGCGTGGCTCTTACGCGCTGATCGACCGGCTAAGGGCCGACTTTCCTCAGGGGGAGATTGAAAGCTGTGCCTCAGGCGGTGGCCGCATCGACTTTGGTATCCTGAAACGAACGCAGCGGGTTTGGCTTTCAGACAGCAATGATGCGCTGGAACGGCTTCGCATTCAGCACAATGCGGCGCTGTTTCTGCCCTCGGTGGTGACTGGATCGCATGTCGGACCGCGGACCTGTCATACGTCTGGGCGCACGTTGGACATCACCTTCAGGGCCTGGGTGGCCGCGCAGCGTCATCTGGGGTTCGAGATGGATCCACGCGAGCTGGATGAACGCGAAGAGGTGGTGCTCAAGGAGGTCACCAGCTGGTACAAGCACAACCGTCAGTGGATGGCGCAAGCCGATATCCTGCGTTTGGACAGTTCCGATCCGGCTGTGCTCGCCGAACAGCAAATGACGCGTGACGGCAGCCAATTTGTGGTGTTTATCGGAAAAGCTGACAGTTCCGCACAGATCGCGCCGCGACCACAGAGGCTGACCCGGCTTGACCCGACGGCGCGTTATCGTATTCGCCTGGTGAACCGGCTTTCGATACCGGAGCTCAGCCGCGGCGCGCCGTTGCTCAAAAACGAGGATATGGATGTGTCGGGTGCGTGGCTGATGAATCACGGACCAAGCCTGCCTTGGACCTTTCCGTGCCACATGTGGGTTATTGAGGGAACGCGGCTGTAGCGCCCCGCGCCTGCCTTGATGAGGATTGAAGAGAATGAACGCCAGCTATCCTGATCTTAAAGACGCAAGCGTCTTCATCACTGGCGGCGGATCCGGCATCGGTGCGTCGCTGACCGAAGGCTTTTTGCGGCAAGGGTCCAAGGTTGCCTTCGTTCAGCGCTCTGATGCGTCGGCCTTTGCCGACGAGATGGGCGAGAAGTACGGCAACCGTCCGCATTACATGCAGTGCGATATCACCGATGTTGATCGCTTGAAAAACTGCATCAATGAGGCGGCAGAGCACCATGACGGTTTGAAAGTGTTGGTCAACAATGCGGCCAACGACAAGCGCCATAAGACGTTGGAAGTGGACGAGGATTTCTTCGATTGGTCGGTTGCGATCAATCTGAAGGCTTACTTCTTTGCCTGCCAAGCGGCCTTTCCGATCATGCAGGCGGCAGGCGGGGGTTCCATCGTGAACTTCTCGTCCATCAGCTACATGATGGGGAACACGGGCATGCCGGTTTACACCAGCTCCAACGCGGCCATCACCTCGCTGACGAGCACGCTCGCGCGTGAGTTCGGGCCGGACAAAATTCGCCTCAACTCCTTGGCGCCGGGCTGGGTTCTGACGCAGAAGCAAAAGGACATGTGGGTGACGCCGGAAGGGCTCGCCGAGCACATTGATCGCCAGTGCCTAAAGGAGGAACTGGTGCCAGACGACATCATTGGCGGCACCTTGTTCCTGGCCTCTGATGCCAGCCGGATGATGACTGGGCAAAGCCTCATCATTGATGGTGGTGTGGTGGTTCCTTCTTGATGAATGCAATCGCGCGCCCTGACTGGATCGCTGTTGATTGGGGAACGACCCATATGCGCGCCTATGCTATTGGCGGCGATGGTGCTGTCCTGGCGCGCGCGGAAGGTCCCGGCATGGGCGCGCTCGCTGATACTGAGCGCAAGAGTGAGGCCTACGAGGCGGCGCTTTTGGATGCCTGTTCGGACTGGCTCAGCGGATCGGCTGTGCCGGTGGTTATGTGCGGGATGGTTGGGTCGCGCCAAGGTTGGGCGGAGGCCGGCTACCTTCCGTTACCGGCCTCGCTGGATACGCTTGGCGATGAGGTGACCCAGGTTCCGGTGCGCGATGGCCGGCTCTTGGCCTATATTGTGCCGGGTCTCAGCCAGAACGATCCTTATGATGTGATGCGCGGGGAAGAAACGCAGCTTGCTGGCTGGGTGCATGCCCATGACCATGAGACGGCAAGCCCTCCACGTATCTGTATGCCTGGCACACATTCCAAATGGGTGCATCTTGATGGACGCCGCGTGCGGCACTTCTCAACGGCGATGACCGGTGAGTTGTTCGATCTGATCGGCCATCATTCCATCCTTGCCCATTCGCTTGTTGGTGACGGCTTTGATGCCGAAGCCTTTGGTGATGCTGTGCGTTCCGCGCATGAACGCCCGGCTTGCCTGACTGAGGCACTTTTTTCCATTCGCGCGGAGGGGCTGCTCATCGGCGCCGATCCCGCGCGAGCCCGGGCCCGTCTTTCAGGGCTTTTGATCGGGGCGGAACTGGCCGGTGCGCGGCTTGAATCTGGCGAGCGGGTGGTGCTTATCGGCGCGCCGCGCCTGTGCGCGCGCTACGCACAAGCCCTCTCGATCCTCGGTCATGATGCAGTGATCGCCGATGGCGAGGCGATGGTTCTTGCTGGTTTGACAGCCATTCACGCTCAACTGACAGCTCAGCGGGAGACAGTGTCATGAGTCATGCGGCGCGGCCCTTGGTTGCCATTTTGCGGGGCATCACACCTGATGAGGTCGCGGGCATCGGCGAGGCATTGGTGGAGGCCGGTATTACCTGGATTGAGGTGCCGCTCAATTCGCCCGATCCGCTGGATTCGATCACCACGCTTGTAGCCCGGTTGGGTGACCAGGCGGTGGTCGGGGCAGGAACCGTGCTCACGCCAGATCAGGTTGAAGCGGTTGCGGCAACGGGCGCCAGGCTTATCGTGTCGCCCAGCATGACCCCGGAGGTGATCCGGACCACCACGGCCACGGGCAAGATCTCGTTGCCCGGTGTTTTTACGGCGACGGAGTGTTTCACGGCTCTTGATGCTGGCGCGGATGGTCTGAAACTCTTCCCAGCCGAGATTTTGGGCCCGGCCGGCCTTAAAGCGCTTCGCGCGGTACTTGCACCCGGCGTGACGACTTATGCGGTTGGCGGCGTCAGCGCTGACACTATTGGCACCTGGCTTGCCGCCGGCGCCAACGGGTTTGGATTGGGTTCAGGGCTCTATAAGCCTGGCAACAGTCCCGGCGATGTCGAGGCGCGCGCTCGCGCTATCGTTGATGCCTATGATGCGGGTGTCGCGCGTTAGTGCATGCGATGGTCCTTGTATCGCGCCGTCGCATGCCTATCCTTTCTTAGACGCCTTTTCTTTTTCTCCCCTTCTAACTTCCCGACTTTGCCATGCTTGATCGATTGAAGGCCCTTTTTGCTGAACTGGAACGCGACGCCGTCGCCTTGCCAGATGGCGCCCTTGCCCCCGACGATGCGCGTGTCGCTGTTGCTGCGCTTCTGGTTCACATGATCCGCATCGACGGAACCGTGACAGAGGATGAGACAGCCACCATCCGCACAGCCCTCGACAGCCAGTTCGGTCTCTCAGGCCAGGATCTGGAGGACGTTCTGGCTGAGGCTGAACGGCGCGATGATGAAGCGGTCGATCTTTACGGCTTCACATCGACCTTGAAGCTCAAGCTTTCCGAAGAGGAACGGCTGGACGTTATCGAGATGCTTTGGCGGGCTGTGTTTGCCGATGGCATCGTCAATGAGTTGGAAGACAATATGGTCTGGCGGACGGCGGAACTGTTGGGCGTATCGAGTCGCGACCGAATGATCCTGCGTAAACGCATTGCCGGTGAGGCGGGCACAAGCTAGCCGCTTGGATGGGCCAATTGTGTGCTCTTTCACAAAGAAGTGGTCAGGTTGGTCCAGCACGTCAACAATGGTCACTGGACATTGGATGAGCATGCCGCTTTTGTGAGCGCATGACATCCGCCGATCTCCCCAAGAAGCCAATTCTTGTCATCCTGCATCAGGAAACATCGACGCCTGGCCGGGTTGGTCAGAAGCTTCGCGCGCTTGGCTATGACCTTGATGTTCGCCGCCCACCGCTTGGCTGTGATCTCCCTCAGACGCTTGAAGGGCACGACGGAGCCGTCATCTTTGGTGGGCCGATGTCGGCCTACGACGATGAGCTCTTTCTGAAGCAGGAGACCGACTGGATTGGTGTGCCGCTGCGCGAAGAGAAGCCCTTTTTGGGTCTCTGCCTTGGCGCGCAACTGTTGGCGCAGCATCTGGGCGCTGGGGTGAAGCCGCATCCGCAAGGCGAGGTGGAGGTCGGCTATTATCCGATCCGTCCAACGCCGGAAGGCGAGGCGCTGATCCATTGGCCAGACATGGTCTATCAATGGCACCGCGATGGTTTCGGTCTTCCAACCGGCGCGACCCGGCTGGCAGAAGGTTTGGGTTCGTTCCCCGAGCAGGCTTTCAAAGTGGGCCCGAACGCCTTCGGTCTTCAGTTCCACCCGGAACTCACCATGGCCATGACCTATCGATGGACCGTCAAGGGAGCAGAGCGGATGCAGTGCCCCGGTGCGCAGCCGCGGCGGGCGCACATCGAAGGGCGATTGCGCTATGACGGCGCGATCGATGCCTGGCTGGATGCGTTTTTGGATCTTTGGCTTGCCGGCGGAACGGCCATGGCGCTGAAAAAGGAAACGGCGGCCGAAGCCGCCGCTGCCTAGCTTTCCCGATACATAAGCTGTTTTATTCGGCTGCTTCAGCCGATGCGGCGTTGAGCATGCCGTAGCGCTCTTCGCCGATCGTTTCGAGCAGCTGCAACTGGGTTTCGAGGAAGTCGATATGGCCTTCCTCGTCCGCGAGCAGCACCTCGAAAAGCTTCATTGAGACATAGTCGCCTTCTGCATGGCAGATATCGCGCGACTTGGAGTAGGAAGCCCTGGCGTCGTACTCGCCTGCCAAGTCAGCTTCCAAGACTTCCTTGATGGTCTGTCCAATGCGCAACGGAGCGACCGTTTGCATGTTTGGATGCCCTTCCAGGAAAAGGATCCGGGCCGTGATTTTGTCGGCGTGCTCCATTTCCTCGATGGATTCAGCGCGCTCTTTCGCGGCCAGTTTTTGGTAACCCCAATCATCCAGCAGGCGGTAATGCAGCCAGTACTGGTTGATCGCACCAAGCTCCAAAAACAGAGCTTCGTTGAGGCGCTCGATAACTTTCTCGCTGCCCTTCATTTCTTCCCGATCGTCCTTCATTTAGGGGCGTTAGGCCCCCCCGATGAAGGCAACCTAATCGCGTTGGAGAGCTGGGCGGATCGCAGCAGCGCTATGTAAGCTTGCCGAGGCCGCCCCAACCAAACTACGATCCACTCTTGCGGTTGGATTGCTAGTTTGGAATTCTTCTAAGCTACTCACAATTAGGCCAACGACCTGCGGAAAGCAACCGCAACATTTCCCTCGTTTTCCAAGGCGACGGTAGACTGTGCCAGGCGTAATGAGGCGATAGCGATCTTCGTCGATCAGCTCGCCAATCGCCTCCAAGATCGCATCCTTGGTCAACACGTTGCAGTGACAGATGATCATTCTGCGGTATGATCCAAAAAAGTGCGCACAATCATGACATTAGAAGCGTCAAGATTGCCTGCCTATGGGTGACAAGGCGTACACGTTCGCCTAGTCGCTCGTAATGGGTGGTGCCCCGAACCGTTTAGATGCCCCCGCCATCTTTCGCACAATTCTGCATTCTTGCTAATTAATTGCAAGTTCACAAAAGTCGCAGGTCTTTTTGATGGATGCCAAAACAGAGTCGAACGGCCGTTTGATTGGGCGCCGGAAGGTTCTCAAAGCTGGCCTCGCCGGCGGGTTTGGACTGGTTGTCGGCGCCACCTCTTTGTCCACCAGCACCGTAGCGGCGGGCAACCGTGCAAGACCTGGATTGGCACTGGTGATCGGCACGGATAATTATGCTCGTGCGCGCGATCTTAGAACGCCGGTGCGCGACGCCCAGGCGGTGGCGGGCCGGCTTGAGAATCTGGGGTATCGCTTGCATGGGGGCGGCGTCCATGCCGACCCTGACCGCGCGACCGCTTTAGGCTTGTTTCGAGAGTTTGCGGCAGCCGTCCCGCAAGACGGGCTGGCGTTTGTCTATGTGGCTGGCCATGGTGTCGCACAGAGCGGTGTTACCTATCTAATTCCATCAGATGATGCGGCGCTGATGGAACGTGAGGATTTGGCAGATCAGGCGATAGCCTTGCCCGTTCTAACCGCGCGGCTGGCAGCGCGGCCAGGCGTTGACAGCTTTGTCCTGGTCGATGCCTGCCGTGCCAATGGGCTGCGAGGGGCCGGCAATGCGGTCGGTGGTAGCGGTGATCTGGTCGCTCCGCGCGATGGGTCGCTGACGCTCATCTATGCGGCTTCGCCAGGACAGATTGCAGCTGATGGCGATGGTGGGCAAGGCGTACTGAGCCCCTTTGCAAGAGCGGTGTTGCATGCACTCGATGCACCGGATCGGCCGTTGGTCGACCTTTTCACTGACGTGTCACTTGAAACGCTGCGCTTGTCGGGCGGCGGGCAAACGCCTTTCCAGATGCAGGTTCTCGCTGGACCGCCTCTCACAGGGGTTGTCCCCGCGCGGTAAAAGCCGCACGGTTCTTGCAACGATATCAGCACTACCACAGGAGGCGAGTATGGCGCGGAGTTGGATAGCGCGGGGGGCGCTCAGCGCGGGCATGGTTGTGGTTGGCATGGCCGGTTTTACAGGGACCGCCGGCCTATCGCTGGCAGTGGCGCAAAGCTTCTGTGATGAAGGCCGTGTCATGGGCGGCTGCGTGACGGCCATTGAGACCTTCCCCTGGCAGGTCTCGCTGTTTCGCACCGGCGGTGGGACGCAGCTCGGAGCGCATTTCTGTGGTGGTTCGGTTGTATCCGATCGCTGGGTGCTGACAGCGGCCCACTGCATTGAGGATCTTGTTCCGACCGATCCAAGCCCGATTGCGGTCTATCTCGGTTCCACCAGCCTGGAAGAGGGCGGCCAGGTGGCTGACGTACAAACCATCTATGCCCATCCGGACTATGTCGGCGTTGGGGCGCATGACATTGCTCTTCTAGAACTGCGCAATCCGATCTCAACGCCACTTGTTCGGCTTGCAACGGCTGATGATGCCAGCAAGTTGGAAGGCGTGGGGCTTGATGCGGTGGTCACCGGTTGGGGTAACGCGCCTGGTGAGCGAGAAATGTCGGGCACCGTGGGCACCAAGGGCGGTGAAAGCTCGCTCGTCACGGTGGAGGTGTTTGACACGTCGCCTCTTCTCCTGGGCGCCGAAGTACCGTTGGTGGACAATGCGCGGTGCGATGAGGCCGGTGACGACACCGTGTTGTGTGCGGGTTACCGCGAAGCCATGGTCGATGCCTGCGCAGGTGATAGCGGTGGACCGTTGCACGTGCGTGATCGCGACGGCACATATGTTCAAGTCGGTCTTGTCTCCGGCGGGACGCTGTGCGTGGATGAGGGTGAACGCTTTTCAACCTACACCCGGGTCTCGGCCTATGAAGAGTGGATCCGTGCAACGCTTGCCGGCGAAACCGAGGTTGCCGATCTGCGCCGTGTGCCGAACTTTGCTCTCGACGCGACGTTCTTTGATGAGAGCATCGTTACAGGCTTCACGCCTGATCCCATCGACTATCCCTTGCAGGCCGGACACAACCCTCCTCATCAACCAGCCGGACGGCCAGTGGTTCTGCAAAGATGATCGTGTGGAAGGCGATCTCAACCCGGAGATCGTGTTCGATCGCCCGCTGACCGGCCAGTACGACATTTGGGTCGGAACGTATGAAAGCCCAGACGCATTGCAGGACTTTCCAGAAGTCACATTGCGGGTGAGTGAACTCTTACGTTAACGTAAGAAGAATTACTCGTAAGCGGCCATCAGCCCACGGAGCTCGGCCAAGCCGCGCATACGTCCGATTAGCGGATAGCCAGGCATTGAGTTGCGGTCGAGATCGGCCAACATGGCCTGGCCATGGTCGGGACGCATGGGGATTTGCCAGTCCGTCCTGCCATCGCGACGCCTTGCCTTCTGCTCACTCATCAAGGCTTTGACGGCGGCGGCCATATCGGTGTCGCCGTCAAGATGGGCAGCCTCAAAGAAGCTCGACCGCCCGTCTGGCAGTGCATCCAATCGCTTCGTGTTGCGCAGATGAACGAAATGCACGTGCGTGCCCAGGCGCTCGATGAAGCGGACCGGATTGAATTTGGGATCAACACCAAGCGAGCCTGTACAGAACGTGATGCCCGAGTGCGGGCTTTTCACCGCATCCATGAGATAGGCATAATCGTCCTCTGTCGACACAACCCTGGGCAGGCCGAGCAGCGGAAAGGGCGGGTCGTCGGGATGGCAGCACAGGCGAATGCCAACCTCTTCGGCGGTCGGAACGACCTCGGACAGGAGATCCACCAAATTCTGCCGAAGCTGATTGGCGGAGATGTTCTTGTACGTCGGCAGGTGCGCCCGAACGTCGCTCAGGGTCCTGGCAGCGTTGGCGCCGGGCAAGCCAGCGACGATGTTGTCGATCAGGGCCTTCTTCCGCGTATCGGACATCTCGGCGTGCCGGCTTTCTGCTGACTCCACCATGGCTTCTGGATAGTCGTCCCGTGCGCCACCACGCTCCAGCAAAAACACGTCGAACAGGCACAGATCGGCAAGATCAAACAGCATGGCTGTCGCGCCGTCCGGCATGGGGGCGGCGAGCTGAGTGCGCGTCCAGTCGAGAACGGGCATGAAATTGTAACAGACCGTGGTGAGCCCGCAGGCTGCGAGGTTGCGCAGCGATTGGCGGTAAGCTTCGTAATGGTCTCGAACTGCGCCGGTCTTGGTTTTGATCGTTTCTGAGACCGGCACGCTTTCCACCACATCCCAGGCAAGGCCCGACGGGCTTCCGTTAGGATGCGAGATTTCGGCCTGCCGCTTTTTGATCTCCTCGACAGTCCAAGGATCGCCGGGGGCTATGTGATGCAGAGCCGAAACGATGCCTTCGGCCCCGGTCTGCCGGACTTCAGGTATGGAAATCGTGTCGGCTGGTCCGAACCAGCGCCAAGTCTGTCTCATCAATGTCTCGTCTTAGGGCGTGCGCGCGATTGCTTAGCCGGCACCGTTGGCGTTGCGTAGGGTCTGGGTGCTCGCCGTGTCGAACAGGTGGTACGTGGCCGCGTTTGCGCCGAGCGTTACGGTTTCACCAGCCTCAACCCTGGTTTGGCCCGGATTGTGGACGGTGAGGTTCGTGCCGTCTTCCAAGCTGCCATAAAGATAGCTGTCGCTGCCTAGCTGTTCGACCGCGGCGACCTGCATGTTGAGCACGCCGCTATCGTCTGGCTGCAACTCGTTCGGTCGCACGCCCAGCGTGACCTTCTGGCCGTTGGTTTGGCCAAAACCATTTTCGGGCAGCTGGATCTGTTCGCCGGTGTCGAGGTTCAGAACCGTTCGGTCCGATCCATCGATCGTGCCGGTCATGAAATTCATCTTTGGGGACCCAATGAAGCCGGCGACGAACAAATTGGCCGGCTCATTGTAGAGATCGAGCGGCCGGCCGAACTGTTCCAGTTCACCCAGGCGCAGAACCGCTATCTTGTCGGCCATGGTCATGGCTTCGACCTGATCATGGGTCACGTAGATCATCGTGTTGCCGAGGCGTTTGTGGAGTGCGGAGATTTCCGCGCGCATGCCGACACGCAGTTCCGCGTCGAGGTTCGACAGGGGTTCGTCAAACAGGAAAACATGCGGTTCGCGGACCACAGCCCGGCCAATGGCCACACGCTGACGCTGGCCACCGGACAGATCCTTTGGCCGTCGGTCGAGCAGCATATCGATCTGCAACATTGAGGACACTTCGGCGATCTTGGTTTCGATTTCCGCTTTCGCCGTGTTGATGTTCTCAAGACCGAAGGACAGGTTCTGTCGCACAGTCATATGCGGATAAAGCGCGTAGGACTGGAAGACCATAGCAAGCCCGCGATCAGCCGCTGGAATGCGGTTCACCACCTCCCCGCCAATGACGATGTCGCCGCCGGTGATTGGCTCCAGGCCGGAAATCATCCGCAACAAGGTGGATTTGCCGCAGCCGGATGGTCCGACGAACACGCAGAACTCACCAAGCTCGATCTGCATATCGACGCCCTTGATGACTTCCACCTCACCATAGCTCTTTCGAACCTGCTGCAACTCAACGCTTGCCATTGTTATTCCCCCAAACGCAGTTCGCCTGCGTTGTTTTTTACGTTCGCATCACTGCGTGCCCTCGACACAACCGCGCTGCTTTTATCTGCGCTTCGCTCTGTTCCTTGCGAACAACTGCGTCGCTTGGATTATTTCCCGCCCGTACTGGCGATGCCCGTGGCGATGTATTTCTGCAGGAACATGAACACCAGAGCGATGGGCAGGAGCGTCAGCACCGTCATCGCCAAGAGGCTTGACCATTCGGTCTGAAGCTCTCCCTGGAAGGAGTTCAGCGCCAACTGCAGCGTGAAGTTCTGCGACTCTGTCAGCACGATCAGCGGCCAGAGGAAATCATTCCAGCGCCACATGATGGCGAGGATCGCCAGAACGGCGATGGCCGGTGCGGAGAGCGGGATGATGATGCGCCAGAAGATCTTCCATTCTGACGCCTTGTCCATACGGGCGGCATCCAGGATCTCATCGGGTATGGTGATCATGTATTGCCTGAGCAGGAACACGCCGGTCGGCGTGGCGGCTCCTGGTATGATCACGCCCCATAGGGAGTTGAGCATCCCCATCTCTGTGACAATCAGGAAGAGCGGCACCAGCACCACGGTCTGCGGGATCATCAAGGTGCCGATGACGAGCAACAGCACAGCCGTTCGCCCTCGGAACTGGTACTTCGACAGGGCAAAGGCCGCCATCGCGTTCACCAAGAGCATGATGATCGTCGCCATGACGGTGATGAAGGTGGAATTGAAGAAGAATTTCAGGAAGTTGAAGCGCTCAAACAGGCCCGAGTAGTTTTCAAGCGCGAGCCTTACCTCCTGAACCGGCTGGCGGTCGGCGATATCGACGCTTAGCCGCTCATCGGGGTTTGCCGGATCAATCATCTGCGCGACCAGACCGACTCGGCGCAGCTGTGCCAACGTGCGGCCTTCATGCTCGCCAGCCGTGATCTCAAACAGCGGAAGCGGATCGTTGATGCCATCCACCACGATTGTCTGCTGCTGATAGGGCAGGAAGGTCGGTGGGTAGCGTTGCAGGTCGGCCTCGGTTTTGAAGGACGATAGCACCAGCCAAACGACCGGGAAGAACATCAAGAAGACGCCGAGAAGCAGGTAGCTGTAAGAGACCCAATCGGTCCAATGCAGCTTGCCGTTTTGGCCCCGCGTTGCGGTGAGGAAGGACAGAACTCTAGCCATCAACGTTCCTCCGGTTGATCCACAACTGGATGAGTGTGAGGAGCACTAGAACGCCGGCCACCATGAGTGAGGCTGCCGCTGCTAAGCCAAACAGACGCGGTGCGCCGGCAAAGCCTTCCTCATAGATGTATTGAATGATGAAGGTTGTGGCCGTGCCCGGCCCACCGCCGGTGAAGGCATAGACCTCGTCAAAGGTCTGCACGCCCTTGATCAGCGCCAGCACAAGCACCACCAGCATGGTCGGTGCGAGCAAGGGCAGGGTGATCTTGGTGAATGTGCGCCAGGCGGAGGCGCGGTCCATCAAGGCCGCCTCATAGACATCGCGCGGAATGGCTTGCAGGCCGGCCAGAAGAATTAGCGTGTAGAAGCCCATATGGGCCCAGACGGACAGGAACACGGTCCAAGTAAAGGCCCACTGCGCATCAATCAGCCAGTTGTAACCGCCAATGGTCGTCCAATCGAGGAAGGCGTTCAGCACGCCCTCGCGCTGCAGGATCCACTTCCAAATCAGCGCCACAACGACGGGCGAAAGCAGGACAGGGAAGAAGAAGACGGAGCGGAAGAAGCCGCGTGCGCGGATATCCCGGTTCAAGATGATGGCGGTCAGCAGCGAGAAGCCAACCATGAAGCCGACCTGGAGGGTCACGAACCAGCTGGTGTTCCAAACCGCGCGCCAGAACTTGTCCTTCACGCAGGAATTGGGATCAAGAAAATCGGAACAGGAGGAAAGAGTGTCGAAGTTGGAGCCGCCGACAAACGGGCGATCCTCCAACAGCACGTTGTCGCCACCTGTCATCGCGTAAAAGACGTTGAGGATGATCGGCAGGAAGGCGAAAAGGCCGAACAGAATGAGGTTGGGCAGCAGGAAGACCCACGCCAGGCGGTTGACGCCCAAAAGGCGTTGCAATGCCAGGAACGGAATCTCGACGAGGCGCATGATCGGGGCGATCAGGCGAAGGGCGATGCTGTCGCCCTTCGCCTTAACCGTTGCTGCCTCGATCGATGGCGAAGTGGGCACGCGGGGGGCGCCCACCTCGTTGGTCGTGGCCATCGGACTGGAGCCTAGTTGCTCTCGGCCATGGCAGCCTCAAGGTCCGCGCGAGCGCGTTCCATGGCCTCTTCCACGGACAGTTCGCCGACAATTGCCTGGCTCACACGCTCAACCGTGATGCCAAACATGGCGCGGTTGCCCGCATAGCCCTGGTAAGCGAACGCGGCCGGATGAATGTCCGGCAGGGAACCTGCAAAGGCGTTGAGCGCGGCTTTGGCACCATCGGAAGCATCCTGGAACTCAACACCGGCGCCAGCGACGCCCAGATGACCTGGGATGTTGCGGGTACGGGCCGAAACTTCCGCGTAGATGTCCTCTTGGGCGAGGAAGTCGATCACGGCAGCCACAGCGTCGGGATGCTCAGTTTCGGCAAACCCGACAATGCCGGCACCGCCTGGCATGCCTGAGCATGCACCAGCCGGACCACACGGTGAGCCGATGACCTGCCAGTCGAAGAAGTCGCCAACTTGCTCGTCCATGCGTCCAACCTGCCAGCTACCGGAGTAGTAGAAGACGAGATCGCCGTTGATGAACTCCTGAGCGGCGTCCTGATAGGTTGCACCACCCTGGCCGGCCCACACGTCACGGGCGATGGTGCCGTCTTCGTGCCAGTCAACGAACTGTTGGACAAAGGCGGTAAAGCCGTCATCGACGAGAATGGCATCACCATTATCGTCAAACAGGGCTGCGCCATAGGAGATGGCCGGGCCAGCAACGCGGTGACCGGAGCGGTCAATCGCCATGGGGAAGGGTGCGCCGGTGGCGTCGGATACGGCGCGGGCAGCGGTTGCCCAATCGTCCCAGCTGGCGCCTGCGCCCGGCAGGTCAACGCCGGCCTGCTCGAACAGGGTTGCGTTCACGAAGGCACCGGTAACGGTGAGCTGCGAGTGCATGCCATAGATACCCTGCCGGTCAGGGCCACCGCGGTACCAATCAAGCGTGCCGCCAAAGCTCTCTTCCCAGTAGCCGGCGTCAACAAAGGGCTCCAGGTCGAGATAGTACTCGTTTAGGCCACCAAGATCGGTCACCTTGGCGATGTCCGGTCCTTCGCCCGCAGCAAGCTGGACGGGCAGGTTCTCCAGGATGGCCTGGTAGGGCACGACGTCGATGGCGACGGTGATGCCAGGATTGTCGGCTTCGAAACGGTCGAGCACTTCGTCATAGACTTCGCACTCATTGCCGTCCGAATAGCACATGAAGCGGACTTCCTGCGCGGCAGCGGAGGTCGGCACGAGGGCCGTACCGGCAGTACACAGGGCCGCAAAGGCCGTTGTAAAGGCTAGTGAACGTCTCATTCTGGTCTCCCTTGGGGTGTAGTTGTTTTTGTTGCAGTGGATCGATGAAGATCAACGCGTGACGCCGCTTTTACGGCTGCCATCCGGTATAGAGATCGGCCTCCTTGGTTAGTGGCAACGTTACGCGTTGGCCGGTCCTGGCGGCTTGGTAGACCGCCGTGACCAGTTCTATCGACCGGCGCCCGTCAGCCAGTGTGACGTCACGACCGGGGTGGCCGTCAAGTGCCAATGCAACAGCTTCAAAAAAGCCCGCATAGCCTGACTTGGCCTCGCCGAGCCCATCGAGCACGGCGTTGATGCGCGCCTGGTCCGCAGGCGCTCTTGCCTCAAATGTCCAATCGCCCTCGCCTGGGGCATAGGGCTCACTTCCGCTGGTCGCGGTGAAGCCCTCAAAACAAAAGCGCAGACGCGATGTGTCGGTCGCCGCGCCCAAGGTGATGGAGGAGGTCGCAAGCGCTCCAGACTCCATCTGGAAGGTGAGGGCAGCGCAGTCTTCGACTTCAATCGGATTGACCCGAGAGGACGTCGCAGCTTGGACAGTTGCAACCGGCCCCATCACGAAGGTGAGGAGGTCGTGATTATGGATCGCATGGCCGAGCACCGCGCCACCTGACTCGCCCTCCCACGTGCCACGCCACGACACAGCGTAGTAGTCGGGCCCGCGGTTCCAGTGGGTCTCAAGGCTTGCCGAAAAAGGTTTGCCGGCCAGATCGGCATGTTGGAGAGCCTTCAGCTGATCCAGTCCGCGGCCATAGCGGTACTGGAAGACCGGGAAGATCGCCTGACGGGCGGAGGCCGAGGCCTCGATCAGGGCATCGACTTCGCGAACGGAGCGCACGAGAGGTTTCTCGCAAACAACGTGCTTGCCGGCCTTCATCGCCGCCAGCGTGACATCGAAATGCAGATGTGGCGGCAGACAGATATCGATGATGTCGATGCTCTCGTCGGCCAAGATACCCTGCATGTCGTCGGTGATCTGGATCGCCTCATCGCCGCCGGCCACGACTTTGGCGCGCTCATGATTGAGATCGCACAAGGCAGACACGGTGAACCGATCTGGCAGGGCGCGATATCCCTCCAGATGTTGTTCGCCGATTCCGGCGCCAAGGATGGCCACCCGCCGGGTCATGACGCACCTTCGGCGATGGCTTGCGCCTTCAGTGCTAATTCCATCACCTTGAAGGCGTGGGCCTGGGGCACGGCCGTTTGGGTGCGGCTGCGAATGTCGTTGATAAGGTTGGTGAAATAGGGAAGTCCGGCATCGTCACATTGGATCTTCTCGCACCGGTCGCCATTGACCAGCACCAGATGGTCCGTTCCCTCGAACCCGCCGACATCGACATATTTGCGCAGTTCGATGTAGCCGTCCGTGCCCAAAATGGTCAGTCGGCCATCGCCCCAGGTTGGCAGCGCATCTGGCGTGTACCAATCAATGCGCACATAGCCATTGCCACTGTCGCTGCGCAGCGCCACCTCGCCATAATCCTGAAGGCCTGGATCATCGGGATTGGCATAATTCGCCACCTGGGCGAGCGTGATCTCAGCGTCGGTTGATCCTGTGAAGTAGAGGAACTGGTCGATCTGGTGACTGCCAATATCGACCAGAATGCCGCCATAAGCATCGCGGTCGAAAAACCAGTCTGGTCTTGTGTCCCGATTGAGGCGATGAGGTCCGATACCAAGTGTCTGGACGACCTTGCCGATCGCGCCGTTGGCCACCATCTCGGACGCTTTGGTGACGGCAGGAACTTCGAAGCGCTCTGAGAAGTCGATGGACCAGATGCGACCGGTCTCGGCCACACAGGCTTGGATGGCCTTCAGCTGGTCCATCGTCGTGCAGCCTGGCTTATCGGTCATTACGTCCTTACCGGCCTGCATGGCGCGGATGGCAAGATCGGCCCGGTCGCGAGGGATGCAAGAGATGAGGACAAGATCAATCTCAGGGTCGGACAAGATCGCTTCGATGCTCTCTACCCGTGGCACGTCCGGGAAGCGCTTGATGAAGCCGGCGGTGGGCTGCGGATCGCCTTCCGTCCACCAGCTCTTAAAGATGGCGCCGGCGTCGATCATGTTGCCAGCCATCCCGAAGATGTGGCGGTGATCGATTCCAAGGGCAGCGAACGTAATTGGCTTGGTCATCAGGCAGCGACCTCCACCAGGCGGCCTTGCTCGGAGGATTGCGTAAGTGCCTCGATCAGCTGATGGGAGGCGAGGGCCTGACGCCCTGTGACGATGGGCGGCCGGCCGTTTGTGAGTGCGTCAGCGAAGTCTTCGATGATACCTTGGTGCCAGTCATGGGTGAAGGCCATCGGGTCGGCTCCGCCGCCGGTTCCGCCCTGCGCGCCGAAGGTTTCGGTTCGGCCGTCGCGCCAGGAACCGCCGAGAACACCGGAGCCAAGATGCAGGCTCGCCTTATCGAAGAGCAGGGTCATGGTCTCGGCCGTTCCAGGAAAGCTGGCCGTTGATGCAGTGAGGGTGCCGAGCGCGCCGTTGGCAAAGCGCAGACCGGCAACCGCGACATCTTCTGATTCCATCTCATGGAACCGGGTCGTTCCAAGCATCGCCTGAACGGTTTGGACCGGTCCGGTAAGACTTAAGGCCAGATCGATCGTGTGGATTGCTTGTCTGATCAGGACCCCACCGCCGTCGCGCGCATAGGTGCCGCGTCCAGGTTCGTCATAGTAGCTCTGTTCGCGCCACCAAGGCACGGCGATTTCCACCAGGCCCAGAGCGCCGAGGTCGCCGAAACGCACCATCTCGGTGGCCTTTAGCGAGGCTGCGCGCATGCGGTGCTGGAAGACGATCCCAAGCGGCACGCCGGCCTGCTCGCAAAGCTCAACCACCTGCTCGGCTTCTGCAGCGTTTCGAGCCATTGGCTTTTCCAGAAGGATCGGTTTGCCTGCTTCGGCCAGCGGTTTGATGAGGTCGAGCCGCGCATCAGGTGGCGTTGCGATGATGGCAAAATCAATGTTCCGATCAGCAGCGATGGCGGCGGCATCGGCATACACCATCAGCCCGTCGCCAACCTCGTCCGCAAAAGATTGCGCTCGTTCGGGCCGGCGCGCGCAAACGCCTTTCAGCGTTACGGCGTAGCTGTCCATGATCGCCGCAACATGGGTGCGAGCGACCATGCCGGTGCCGATCAGCGCCGTTGTTAGGGGAAGCTGGGTCACGTGAAAAACTGATCCTTGAGGAAGGCGAGAGCAGCCGCTCTCATAGCTGGTGTTTCAACGTGACCTTTGTCTTTTTCAATATGAAAAACAAGGGTATGGGGTGTTGCTGCGTAGGCTGTTTCAAGATCAGATCGACCTTTGGCAAAGGCGTCTGGTGGGGTGGACCAATCCTCCATGCCTGCGCCGATGAACAGAGCTCTGGGCGCTGCGAGACCGGCAAGCGTGCCTGTCGGCAGGTGTTCCGTCAGACCAGGGACCATCATGTAGATGCCATGCCCGTCATGGCCGCCCGCATCGATGAGCGTTGCAAGGTCTGCGAAGGAGCAGAGGGCGATGGCGGCTTGGATGCGCTCATCCATGGCCGCCAGCCAAAACGCATGGGTCGAGCCCATGGAGAAGCCAAGAACACCCAGGCGCGAGGCATCGATGGTGGCTTGGTCGGCCAGAAACGTCAGGCCGGCGGAGAGTTCGGCCAACATCTGGCCGAACAGCGTCGTTCCCTGCCAAAGATGTGCCTTGGTGCGGGCACCTTCGCCCTGTTCCTGCCGTTCCCCGAAGCAGGGCATGTCGATGCAAAGGGCCGCGCAGCCGAGCTGCCGCAAATCGGAGGCATAGGGTGATGTGAGAGCGGGCCGCCCTTTGGTCAGCTCATCGCAGCCGACGGCGTAGTTGTTGCCATGGGCGTGGCAATAAAGGACCGCAGGAACCGGGTCGCTGCCCTCCGGCGGCCTTAAGAAACACCCTGGAATTTCTTCACCGTCATGGCTGGTGAAAATGAGCCGGTCGATCTGCCAGTCCTGGAAGGGATCGCTGGCGACAACGCGCATAGATTCAAAGGGCTGCCCAGCAACGCGGTTGCCGAGCAGGCCTTCGATCTCCTCCCTGACTTTTTCCTGCCGGGTCTTCTGTTGGACCCTTGCGGCGTTCGTCATGTGGTCAGCCTGTTTTCCCTTTAGATCGGCCTTTGTGGGCGCTTCAGTCCTTCAAGAACCCGCCAAACGTGCCCTGATTGAAGACCAGCGGCGCGCCTTCGGTGATATCGGCGGAAAGGATCTGGTCGACCAGGATCGTATGATCGCCAGCTTCATGTGTGCCGTAGCGGCGGCAGGTGAACCGCGCGAGGCAGCCCTCCATAAGCGGTGTGCCGTTGGCGCCCGGTGCCCATTCAACAAGGTCAAAGGCGTTGGCGTGTTTGGCAAAGCCCAGGCACAGCGCTTCTTGCTCGCGGGAGAGCACATGAATGGCCGTGTCCCAGGCGCCAGCGAATGCATCGTAGCGGGTCGATTTGCGTTCGATTGACCAGAGGGTCAGCGGCGGTTCAAGTGAAACGGACGTAAAACTGTTGACCGTCATGCCCATGGGGCCTTCAGGCGTCATGGCAGTGACCACCGTGACCCCGGTTGCGTAGCGCGAAAACGCGTTGCGCAGAATACGTGTATCGATCACCGCTGGGTCGAACTGCTCCTGTCTGGCGTGCATATTCATGGGTCCTCCTCCAGAGGCTATACGTTGCAAGCCCCTCAGGGGACTTCTCGGCCCATGGCCGCGGTGAGAACTTCGAACCAGTCCTGCCGGTCCATCTTGACTTTGGTGGCATCAGAAAAGGTGCGAATGCGCTCCAGTTTGTTGGTACCCATCACTGGAATGATCTTCGCCGGATGGGCGAGAAGCCAGGCAATCGCAACAGCGCTCGCGTCAACACCCTGATCGTTTGCCATTCGATCGAGCACGGCGCGAACAGCTTCGCCTTCGGGCCCGAACAATGCGCCGCCGCCAAGCGGCGACCATGCCATCGGCGAAACGGCGCGCTCCTGCATCCACTGCACCTCGCCGCCCAGGAATGGCTCGTGACACAGGACGCTTAGCTCCACCTGATTGGTGATGAGCTTGGACGACATGGCAGATTGAAGCAGCGTGAAATCATTGAGCTTGAAGTTGGAAACACCGACATTGCGTACCTTGCCGGAAGCGACCAGCTCATCCAGTGTCTTGCCAGTTTCATGATGGTCCATGAACGGGTCGGGCCGGTGGATGAGGAGAAGGTCGATGTGGTCGGTGGCCATATCGACCAGCGAATGCTCGACTGAGGCGAGGATGTGCGTGTGCGATGTGTTGTAGTGTTTCACGCGCGCTGACTGGTAACGGCCCGCTGGCGCGACGATATCGCATTTGGTGATCAGCTCGACCTTGTCGCGCAGACCAGGCGCGGCCTTGAACGCCTCACCGAGCAGTTTCTCTGCGGTGTAGCCGCCATAGATGTCGGCCTGATCCATGGTGGTGATGCCCTGCGCCAAACAGGCTTCCACCTTGGCCTGAACGTGCGCCGGCGAGGTGTCGCTGTCATCGCCAACGCGCCACATGCCATAGACGATGCGGCTTATAGAGAGCGAAGGCGAGAGTTTGACGCGGTTCATCACGCGCGTGCTCCTGCAGCAAGCGGCGTGGCTGGCATCGCGCTTGGAACGCGGCCATAGGCATGGGGCAGGGACACTGTCTTGAGCTGTGGCAGCACGCGCTCGCCGAAGCTCTTGCACTCATCGATGTGCGGATAGCCGGAGAAGATGAAGGCGCGGATGCCCATCTTTTGATAAGCCTCGATCTCAGAGAGAACCTGATCAGCGGACCCCACAAGGGCCGCGCCGCAGCCGGAACGCGCGCGACCTATGCCGGTCCAGAGGTGCGGCTCCACATAGCCAAACTGATCGGCCAGTTCGCGAGCCCGTGCCTGGTGGGACACACCGAGCGAGCCAGAGTCATGCGCCCGCTCGCGGATCAGCTTGCCATATTCGTCATCCAGTTTGGAGACGAGGTGATCGGCATACTCGCGCGCCTCAACTTCTGTATCGCGGACGATGACATGGACACGCAGGCCATAGTCGAGCGTGCGGCCATAGCGCTCGGCGACTGCGTTCACAGCTTTCATGCGTTCGGCGATCTGCTCCTTCGGTTCCGGCCACATAAGGTAGACGTCGCAATGCTCGCCGCACAGTTCGAGAGCCGGTGGAGAGTAACCACCGAAGTAAAGCAGTGGGCCACCGGTCTGGTAGGGAACGGAGGGGCCGGTCGGCACCTTGTCGAAGGTGTAGACCTCTCCGTGATGGTTGATCACATCCTGGGTCCATGCCTGCTTCAAAATCTCGACCACTTCACGTGAGCGCTGGTAGCGGAAGGCGCTGTCGGCTTTCTCGCCCGGGAAGTCGGAGGAGATGATGTTGACCGTCAGCCGGCCCTTCAACATGTGATCGAGCGTCGCGATGGTGCGCGCCAGCATGATCGGCTGCATCTCACCGCAGCGCACCGCGGCCAGCATGTTGATGCGCTCGGTGATCGGCGCGCAGCCGGCCACAAAGGACAGTGTGTCCTGACCCACCTGATAGGAGGACGGGCAGAGGATGTTGCGGAAGCCCTGGGCTTCGGCCTCTTTCAGAATGCTGGAGCAATGCTCCCAGCTTGAGCGCAAATCACCTTCCGGGACACCGAGATACCGGTAATCGTCCGAGCACAGGGCGGAGAACCAGGAAACTTCGGCTCCGTCGAGATCGGGTGAGGTGATAGGCACAATTGTCATGAAGGGAACATTCCTTGGCGTGGCTGGAGCGCGATTGGGACTGGCCAACCATTTTCATCTTGCATAGCATTGCACTTGATGTAGATCAATGCTGTATCAATTTTACGTTTCGGACTTTCTGTGCCCCGCTCCGCCTCCAAAGGATCTCTTCCGGTTTACCTGCAAATCAGCGAGCGCTTGATTCGCGAAATTGGCGCTGGCCGTCTGCCGGATGGTGAACGTCTTGCGCCTGAGCGAGAGATGGCCGCGTCCTTGTCGATTTCGGTGGGCACCCTTCGCAAGGCCCTCGCCGAGCTGGAAAAGAAGGGTCTCCTGGAGCGTCGCCATGGATCGGGCAATTATGTCCGGGCCAGCGGACGCGCGGAGGGGGTTTATGCCTTCTTCCGTATCGAACTCATCGAAGGCGGAGGTCTGCCGACGGCCGAGCTTATCGATCTTTGCAGGATGCCCAAGCCCGATGACGTTCCCGCTTTCGGTGTATCACCGGATGCCCATCGTATTCGCCGGCTGCGCTCGCTGGATGGCATTCCGGCGGTGCTGGAGGAAATCTGGCGCGATGGCAGCTACGCCGACGCGCTTGACCCCGATGACATGTCGGAATCGCTCTACCTTTACTATCGCCAAGCCTTCGACCTCGCCATCACGCGGGCGCAGGACAGCGTTGGCGTTGCCCCCGCGCCCGATTGGGCGCCGGAACGATTTCCCCCCCAACCTGGAACGGCCTGCGGTTTTATTGAGCGCTTGAGCCGTGCCCAGGACAACAGAATCGCTGAGGTGTCGCGGAACTGGTTCGACGCGAACACGGTGCGCTACGTTTCTCGCATGAGGTAAGTTTCAAATATGACCGATACCATCCGCTATGGGATTGTTGGCTGCGGCATGATGGGCCAGGAGCACATCCGCAACATCGCGCTTTTGGAGGGTGCGGCAGTGAGCGCCATTGCCGAGCCCAATGATGCGATGCGCGCTGAGGCTGCAGCTTTGGTGCCTGGCGTGCGCGCCGATAGCTCGCTGGATGCGTTGCTGGGCAGTGATGATGTCGATGCCGTTGTGATCGCTGCGCCCAATCATCTGCATGTGGACATGCTGGACCGGCTGGCGGCCGAGAGACCGGTGCCGGTATTGGTTGAGAAACCCTTGTTCACCGACAGTGCTGATCAGGACCGTCTTGTGAAGCTGAGGACCGACTACCCGGCCATGATGTGGGTGGCGATGGAGTATCGCTACATGCCGCCGATTGCCGCCTTCCTGGAACGAGCGCAAGAGGTCACGGGCGGTCTTCAGATGCTGACCATCCGGGAGCATCGTTTCCCGTTTCTGGAGAAGGTCGGCGACTGGAACCGTTTCAACCGCAACACGGGCGGGACGATGGTTGAAAAGTGCTGCCACTTCTTCGACCTGATGCGTCTTGCGCTGGGCTCGGAACCTGTTCGCGTGATGGCGTCGGCCGGGCAGGCGGTGAACCATCTGGATGAAAGTTACGCCAATGAGGTCCCCGATATCTGGGACCATGGCTATGTCATTGTCGACTTTGCCAATGGCACGCGGGGCATGTTGGAGCTTTGCATGTTCGCCGATGGCAGCCGCTATCAGGAAGAACTTTCCGGCGTCGGTCCGGATGGGAAGATCGAGGCCATGGTGCCTGGTCCGGTTCGGTTTTGGCCGGAAAGTCTTGGCCCGCTGCCGACCCCAAAAGTCATCATCAGTCCGCGTGATCGCGAGGCCCACGCCCCAATGGATTTGGAGTTCCCGGTTGACCCGGCGCTGCTGGAAATCGGCGACCACAATGGCGCGACCTTTTACCAGCATCAGCTGTTCCTGAAGGCGCTCAAAAATGGCGGCGTCCCAGCTGTCAGTTTGGACGACGGTGCGGTGGCGGTTCGCATGGGTCTGGCTGCACAAGAATCAGCACAGAGCGGCAAGGCCGTTTTGCTTTAGTCTTTTCGACATACACATCTTTAAGTTGCATTTATTGAAGATCATCGACGTATAAGTTGTGTAATTGACTGCAAAGCAGACAAAATACATCGCAGTTATTCTGTTTTGGCGCTTTGTAAACTTCGATCTACGCTTTTGGAACCGTCTCGAGGACGCCTTGTCTGCGGGGCCAATGTTCAAGGCGAGGATTGCAAGACATGTTGTGGAGCAAGCGGGGGGCCGCCGATAGAGATGCGCCAAGTCTGTTGGAGATGGATGGTGCGTCGCAAGATGAAGGTTCAGAGGTAGGCAAGGTCATAACCGGAGCCGAAGGCGCCTCGACCGACTGCCATGCCAAGACGCTTGTTAGCGTGGCCGAAGGGCTTTCTGCATTCGGCATTGAGATGGTGGATGTCGCCGGAGTTATTGAAACGGCCAATGCCGCGACAACCAGTCTGTCTGAAGCCTTCGACAGTCTTTGCAGCGCCGCACAGGAAACACAGAGCCAGACGGAACTCATCCGCGATGCGGTAACGCGCAGCAGCGAAGCCGGCGAGCGCTCCGGTCAGGCTATGTCGCAGTCGCGCGCCGCGCTCTCCAAGGCGTCAGATGACATTGCCTCTCTCATTCAGGCGGTGAGCGAGATCAACACCCAGTTGCAGGGTCTTCAGGGCGCGCTGACAAGCGTGTCAGAGGTGTCCCTTTCCATTGATCAGATTGCCCGCCAGACCAACCTTTTGGCGCTGAACGCGACAATTGAAGCCGCCCGTGCCGGCGAGGCCGGAAAAGGGTTTGCGGTTGTTGCCGGCGAGGTGAAACAGCTGGCGTCCGAAACCTCGCAGGCGACGCAGAAAATCCAATCGACGCTTTCCGACCTTAACAGCGAGGCCGAAGCTTTGATCGGGCTTGGTCAGACTGCCCTTGGCGGTGTTTCGGCTGTTCAGGACAGCACCGCCGCGCTGGATCAAGTGGGCGGTGATCTGGCTGGCGCGATTACGGAAATCAGCGAAGCGGGCCATGTGGTCGAAGGCGGCACCGCCGATATCGAGGCAACGACAATCGGCTTTGTTGAACGCATTGCGACCATGAAGGGAACGGTCGACGAGTCCAGCACAGTGCTTGGGACGGCTGCAAACCGGATCGGCAAGGCTGTTGACGAAACAGACAGGCTGGTCGGTGTGACTGCCGATTGCGATGCCGATACTGAAGAGGGCAAGCTTTTGGCGCTTGCCAAGCAGGCGGCCGGCGAGATCGAAGCAGACTTTGCCAAGGAAATCAGCGAAGGTCGCGCAACAGTTGGCGACCTGTTCGATGATGCCTATACGCCGATTGCTGGGTCAGATCCGCAGCAGATGACCACGCGCTTTACCGATCTCACCGATCGGGTGCTGCCAGGCATTCAGGAGCCAGTCTTGAACGAGAGCGACCGGATTGTTTTCTGCGCTGCTGTTGATCGCAACGGCTATCTTCCCACCCATAATGCCAAGTTTTCCAAGGCGCAGGGCCCTGACCCTCTGTGGAACGCTGCCAACTGCCGCAACCGTCGGATTTTTGACGACAAGGTTGGACTGCGCGCAGGGGGCAACACCAAGCCCTTCCTGATGCAGTCCTATCGCCGGGACATGGGTGGCGGCACCTTTGTGATCATGAAGGATGTTTCTGTGCCGATCCGCGTAGACGGTCGGCACTGGGGCGCTTTGCGCCTTGCCTATAAGGTTTAATGGCTAAGCAACCGAGCGGTTGTTGATGGCTGGAACCGGTTTTCCTTGACCACGTTAAATGTCGTGCCTACCACCGGATAAAAGGCGGGAGGCAAGCGTGACGCACAAGGCCACAAAGGTCGTTATCATCACCGAAAAATTGATCTTCGATGGGGTCACGACCATCATCGAAGAGGCCGGCGCAACCGGCTACACCATGGTGGCAGCCGGCGGAAAGGGCAGTCGGGGCGTGCGCGCCTCTGGCCGGGCATCCGTGGTCGACGCTTTCACCAACGTCAAGATCGAGGTGATCTGCAGCACGCACGAGATGGCCAACGAAATTGCCGACCGTGTCGCCGAACGCTATTTCACCAACTATTCCGGCATCACCTACCTGGAAGAGGTCGAGGTGCTGCGCGAGCGCAAGTTCCACAAATAGTCTGACGCTTCGCTCGCCTGATACAACGACGTTCTAAAGTCCAAACACCATCTGCGCCAGCGCGATGTAGAGCGGGATGCCGACCGCAATGGCGACCGGTGTTCCGATACTGGTCGATGCGCCGATATAGGCCGATGGGTTTGCCGTCGGGATGCCGGCACGCAGTGTTGGCGGACCGGAGATGTCCGAACTGGAACCTGCCATCACTGCCAGCAGGATCACACCGCCCGGCGAAAAGCCGGTGAGGTAGTGGGCGATGGTCCCAAGACCAAACGCCACCAGCCCATGGGTGAGTGGAGCCACCACGGCATAGACGGCGTACCAATGGGCGACTTTGCGCAACTCATTGAGGCGCGTGTACGCCTCCATCCCCATCACCAGCATCAGGATCGACAAGAGGCCGCGGAACAGCGGATCGTAGAAGCTCTCAAAAACCCGCTCTGGCCGCGTGAATAGACCGAGCGCCAAGCCCAGCAACAGGGCTGCCAGGGCTGACCCGCGCAGGCTTTCCTTGATGATCGGCCAGATCTCAACCTTGGTGTTCTTGTCGCCATTGCGGCGCTGCATGTGCACATTGGCAAGCACGATGGCGAGGATGAGTGCCGGGATGTCCATGAAGGGGTAGAGCGCGGGAACCCATGCTTCAAAGGTGATGTCGGCTTCTTCCAGCAAAATCATACAAGCTGCCAGTGTCGACGCGCTTACAGCGCCGAACAGGCCAGCTGTGGCGATGGCGTCATCGGTTTTCACGCCCGGCAAGAAGGCCAGAGAGAAACGACCAATATAGACAATGGCGCAGCCCACCACGGCTGCGATGATGGCCGGCAGAAGCATGTCGGCAAAGTCAGCGTCGCGTATCTCCATGCCCCCACCAATGCCGATGCGCATCAACAGCATAAAGACGATGAACTTGTAGATGGCGTCGGGAATCTCCAGCCGCGTGCCGAGCGCGGCGACCACCATGCCGCCAATAAGAAAGGCGAGGGCCGGCGACTGGAACTGACTGATCAGCCGAACGAGAAAATCAACGATAAGGTCCATAACGGACTTTCAAGGAACACGTGTGGGGGGAGGACGTGTAAGGGATTGTTCGTATCGAACACAAACGCCTCTAACGTCAAGACAATCACTGCGGCCGATAAAGTGTGATTGGCGACACGGTTCCGCCTTCAGCTGTGGTTCAGGTTCGCCATGATTGAGACATGTGTTCTCATGCTAGGGCACATTGCCGGATAGAGGTTTGATATGTGGGGCAAACAAGAAAACGGTGCGCTGGCCGGACTCCTCGTTCTCGCCATCGGCGCGCAGAGCCCAGCTCTTGCGCAAGATTCCGGCGGGGTGAGCCTTGCCGATGCCGCGTTACAGGAGGTTGGATGCACCGCGCGTGACAATGTGGGCGCGGACGTTCTGGTCGATGGCGACCCGGCGTCGGCCTGGATCGCCGAGCAACAGCACGGCCCTTGTTTTTTCACTTATCTGTTTTCCGAGCCGGTGGCCGTGGAAAGCCTGACGCTGACGCCACCCTGGGGCAAAAATCTCGGCGCAGTGGCGCCGGCTTTCAGCGTGTGGGGCAGCCATCAGGAGGAGGGGCTGGGCTTCTACCTCATGGCTCGTCAGGCGCTTGTGCAGGAGGCGCCTGCGCGCGTGACGTTTGACGAGCCGATCCTGATGCGCCGTCTTCACATCGCGCTTGAGACGTCTGAGCCGTTTTCGGCTGCGCGCCTTCACGGTGGGCTTGGTGAGATCACTGTGCAGTTTGGTGATGCCAGCACGGCAGACCGGTGGCCACGCCCCTTCCCGGCGCATTGGCCCCAGCGATGGCCGGGAGAGTATGCCGATCAGGCTGATCCGATCTTGCGTGGGCAGGAAACGGAGTGCGATGTGCTCGCCGCCGGCCCGTCCAATCCGGACAGTTATGGGTTTGGCCTGCTAACCAGCGACATTGATCTTTCAGCGGCCCTTCCGGCCTGTGTGCAGGCGCTGGCCGATCAGCCGAACAGTCGCCGTATCGCCTACCAGATGGCACGGTTGGAGGTGCTCTCAGAGCGCTATGCCGATGCGGTTGCCAGGCTCGGGGGTAATCTGTTGCGTCGCTACCCACCGGCCATGGAGATGCTTGCAGACCTTGTCGATGAAGGACGCGGGATCACACAGGATGCAGACCGTGCAACGGCTCTGCGCGAGCGGTCGGCCGAGGCCGATTTCGGGCCAGCGCTGACCGATCTTGCCAGGGTTCATGAAGCGGCTGTTGAGGCTGCCTTGTTGGAAGATGAAGTTCTGGAAGGGGCAGGAGAAGTCCATCCAGCGCTTCAACGCGCGCTTGATATCGGCCATCTGCCAGCTTGGTCCTTGTATGAGGATTTTGTTCTGCGCACGGATTCCAGCCAGCTGCTCTCTCTCATGCCGCAACTGGAGGAGGTGACGATGTATGGGAGCTTTGACGAGCTCTCACAGCCTCTTTGGAACGACCATCATGGAATACCACGCGACCAAGAGCGCGCCGCCTATTGGACAGATCGCTACATTGCCGAGGACCCTGGCTTCGTCGTCAACCAGGCCATCATGTTGAACAATCTGCGTGGAGATTTGGAGCGGTCCGCGCGCTTGGCGCGGCGTGCCTCCTATGGCGGTGATCCCTTCTCCATCGAGATCTATGCCCAATATGGCGCGGCGCAGAATCGCGACAGGTTAAGGGCTATGCGGTTTGCCATCGCTCTGGAGCTCGCCGAAGGCGGTGACCAAGACGCCATGTTCGTGGCAGCCGAGGCGCTGATCAATGGCACGGGCGTTGAACAAAATCGCGAAGAAGGCGGGCGCTGGATGCGCCTTGCCGCCGCCGCCGGGGAGCCGCGTGCCCTCCACTATGTTAGCCGCAATGCCTGGGTACGTGATCAATGACCTCTGATGCAGCCGCAACCGCCCCGTCCGATGCACCCACACAAGCTTCTGATGAGACACGCCGTGACAACCGTTTGATGAAGCGTCTGGCCGCTCTGCTCGCACTGGCGCTCGCCTTGCTGCTTTTGTTTTTTCTTTGGCCGCGCGGTGAGGAGGGGGCCAGCCTGCGTGAGCTTCTGGTGCAATCGCGCGATGCCTATCATGCGCCCTGGGAAAGCGTTGAAGGTGCCGCGACAACGCTCGGTACGGTGGAGGCCGCGCTTGCTTTTGTCAGCGATGAGATCGCGACCAGTATCTATGAAGGACGGTTGCAGTCGCCTCTGACAGTGCTGGAAACGCGGGTCGCCAATCCAGCCGATAAGGCGATGCTGCTTCAGGCCCTATTGGACGCGTTGGAGGTGCCAACGGATGCTTTTGCTGCGCCTTTGCAAGGTGCGCCTCGCGCCGCGCTCCTTGCCCATGCCTATCCGGCAGAACGTGCATGGCCTGAGCCCATGGTCGCTCTCATCGAGCGCATTGGCTATGACGAGGACCAACATGCCGTGGATGCGACCGGTGACCTGTTGGTCGCGCTGTCGGTTTTTGAAGAGCATGATGCCGTTGTGGGTGCAGCTCTGGACCACGCTGAAACGCTGCTCTCACTGGACGGACGCTCAACAGCCGCGTCTGCCTCGCTCGATTGGGTGTGGCTGCAAGACGCAGACGGCGCGATCTACGATCCTGTTTTGCCAGGTGAAGATCGCTCTGACCTTGCTCGTGCCTATGACGTTTCGGTCGAACCAGTTGGACTCACTATTACATCGCGTGACCGGTTGGGCCGTGTCCGTACGGTTATGGATTGGTCCGGTGAAGGCTTTGGGCGCGAGATTTCGCTCGCCTTTTTTCCAACCGTTGGAACCATGGACCGGCTGATCGGCGATGCGGACCTTTCCGATGTCGAGGTCTGGACGCCAAGCCTGCTGGTCGGTGGCGAGCTTCAGTCGGATGCCGCCGTAACGCTGGAGGGTGATGTCGTCCCGCCCAGCATCGCGCGGACCCTCACAGCAAGTGACGAGGATGCCAATGATGTGGACGGCTTTATCGCGCCGGATGTCGCTGAGCTTTCCGTTTCTGATGTACAGGCCGATGGCTTCCCGCGTGTATCGGTGGGGCTGCGTGCCAGTGTGCAGAACACGCCGAACTGGCATGCCGGCCACTTCCGTGTGCTTGTCGATGGTGTGCCGGCGGCGGTGCGGATCGACGAGCCCTTTGCGCCGGGCAGCGATGTTGTTGTGGTGCACGATCAGACCGGTTCGATGGGCGAGGATAACCGTTTCGAGCTCGCCCGTTCCTTCGGTCGGTCTTTGGCTGGCGGCCTTTCGGTTGGCCAACGCGTGGCGCTTCTCACCATCAACAATCATTTCTTGGTCGAGCGCCTGTTCGATCCGGTTCAGGCGATTGCCGACATTGCCGATCCAGTCCTGTGGGAGCAGCGGTCCGTGCGTGGGCAGTTCGATGTGCTGGACGCCATCGATAATGCGCTCAACGTGATCGAAATCGATCTGGGTCCATCGCCTGAAACGATCACCTCGGTGGTGGTACTATCTGATGGGGCACCCTCGGCCACGGTGACTGATGCCATGCTCACCGAGATGGATGACCTTATTGAACGTGCGCAGAGCCTGAATGCCCGCGTTGTTCCAGTGCTGTTTGCCGCATCAAGCGCACTTCCCTTTGATCGGCTTGCCGAGGAGACGGGTGGCCGCCTCGTTCAACTGACGGATCCTGCGCGCATTGGTGCGGAAGCGGCCCGTTTGGCCCGTGAACTGGCCGGCGGGATGCTGATCAGTTTCGAAGCGCCACTCGATCCAGTCCCCGAGGGCGGTACGGAATTGCCCTTCACGCTGGAACTTGCGGGCTATGATGGGATCGAGGCCAGTGGCTTCACGGTGCCAAGCGATGTCGTTGCCTCTCAGCCGGGTCTGTTTCTGGAAATCAGGGCCGGTGGCCTTTCGTCTGTGCGTCCGTTGATGGCACTTGGCGATGCGTACGATGTGAACACCATGACGGGGCGCTACCAGCTTCATCTGGCCCCCGGGCGCTATCCCGCCGACCGTGTTGTTGCCCAGAAACTCGACGCCTGGATCGGATTTCATGATCTGGCCGTCGGCGATCGCGAGACCTACCTTGCCGGGCTTCAGCCGTCTGGTCTCAGCGCTGATGATGTGATGATTCCGAACGGTTTGGCCAACATTATGTTGTCGTCAGTCAGCGATGATCAGCGGCTGCGGTACCCTTTGGCCATCTTGGATCGTGAGGTGGTTGATGAGACCGCCGAAACGCCAGATGGCTCGGTCGCAGTCGCGCGGACCATGGATGTCCCGGCCTGGTCGACACTGCTTGCCGATCAGGCCGACCGACAGGCCGTCGCGCGTCTGGGGCTAGCGCTTAATGACGCCGAAGCACGCCAGCTTGAGAACGCGCTGAACCTGACGGCGCTTTTCCCCGATGCCGCGTCCGCTTCAACCGATGATGCCGCCTCGTTGTGGCTCGCCCGGGCCGACCGCGAAGATGTTGCCTGGCAGTACCAGCGGTCTGAAGGCGGCCTTTATGGCTATGTGTTCGATGGCGTGCTGGCCGCCAAGGGCAGCCGTGACGTGCAGATCGCTCAGGAGTTCGCGCGCATCAATTCCGCCATCGATATGTATATGGTTGCGGCCGGGCCGGGTGTGGGCATGACGCCCATGTCCACCGTGCTCAGCGGCTTTATCGGATTTAAAAAGGCCGAGCTGAAGCTGTGGTGCCACTCAACAATCATGCTCAACTACGTCAATGAGGTGATTGCTGGTGACCCTGAGACACCGCTTGCGGTCAGCGCTGAAGCTGCCGATGCTCGGGCGCGCGAGCTGTGCGGCTTGCGCGGTGATCCGCGCGATATTGGGCGTGAAATGTTTGAAGATGCTGCGTTCGCCATGGGAAGCGCTGTGGTCGACGAAATCCGCAAGGGCGGCTTGCCGGGCATTTTCGGTGGCACCAATGACGTTGTCTCGGCCGTGAACAGTGCACTTGGCGGCGACAATGTGACGAGCTTTGTTTCCGATTCAACAACGCGCAGCTATGTTGATCAGGTGTTTGCTGGCTGGCGCGGGACACGTTCGGAAAGCGTGGAGTCCGTCGTGGACCGGCCGTTCAACCAGGTCATGGATGCCTTGCGGCGGCGCGGGCTGGCACCAAACTCCAGCCCGACAACCAGCGGCTTCGACAGCAGCCTACAGACCGCAATCTTCGACCTGCCCCAGATCAATTAGGGCAGATCCGAAGACGCTAACCGGACACTGATACGTTTCAGCGCAGGTCACCAGGCAGGAGCGCTGCCGGCATGTTCTGGTAACAGACGGGGCGCAGCCAGCGACGGATCGCTAGCGTGCCAACCGAGGTCGCACCATAGTTGGTCGAGGCGGGGTAAGGGCCGCCATGCACCATGCTGTCTGCGACCTCCACGCCTGTGGGAAAGCCGTTGGCAAGCACGCGCCCTGCCTTGCGCGCAAGGATCGGCATCAAGGTTTCGGCAAGGGCAGTGTCGCTATCATCCATGTGAAGCGTTGCGGTCAGTTGACCCTTCAGGCTGCGGGCGATGGTGATCATCTCCTCGGTGTTGGCAGCGCGCACCACGATGCCGAGCGGTCCAAAGACTTCTTCGGCAAGGGCGTGGTTGTCGAGCCAATCACGACCGGAGACCTCAAACACATCGGCGGTGGCAGACCGCCCGTCGCACGCATGCGACAGAACGGCCTTCACGCCTTTGGCGTTGGCCACCGCATCGCGACCCTTGGCGTAGGCATCGGAGATGCCGCCAGTCAGCATGGTTTGTGCGTCAGCTGAACTGAGGGCCTCGCGCGCCTTGGCGATGTAAGCGTCGGCCTCGGGCCCATCCAGGATGATCGCAAGGCCCGGATTGGTGCAGAACTGCCCGGCACCCATCGTCAGCGATCCGGCCCATCCTTGAGCGATGGCCTCGCTTCGGTTCTTCACCGCTTCGGGAAGCAGGAACATCGGGTTTACCGAACCCAACTCACCGAAGAAGGGGATTGGCTCGGGGCGGCTTGCACACAGATCAAACAGGGCGCGGCCGCCGCCAAGAGAGCCGGTGAATCCGACGGCCTGGATGAGCGGGTGTTTCACCAGCGTTTCGCCGACGGACCGGGCACCGCCTTGGACCAGCGAGAAGGTTCCCGGGTGCATGCCGGTCGCGCGGATCGCCGCGTCGATGGCCTCAGCGACGATCTCCGACGTGCCGGGGTGGGCTTCATGGCCTTTGACGACGACGGGACATCCGGCCGCAAGGGCCGAGGCCGTGTCGCCGCCAGCGACCGAGAAGGCGAGCGGGAAGTTCGACGCGCCGAACACCGCGACAGGGCCAATAGGCAGTTGCATCATCCGCAGGTCCGGGCGCGGCAGGGGCGCTCGATCCGGCAGGGCTTCATCGTGACGGCGATCGAGATAGTTGCCTTTCTCGATGTGGTCGGCAAAAAGGCGAAGCTGTCCAACGGTGCGGCCGCGCTCTCCGACCAATCGGGCTTCGGGTAGACCTGTTTCCTTCATCGCCATTGGGGTGATCGCGTCACCACGGGCGTCGATCTCATCAGCAATGGTGCGCAGGAAACGGGCGCGGTCTGTTCGGCTCGTGGCGCTGTAACTGGCGAACGCCTCTTCAGCAGCGTCCACCGCTTTGTTGACGAGTTCGGGCGTGCCGACGGCAAAGCTGTCCGCCTCGCCCTCAACGGGCATATTGTCGAAGCTCTCCGAGCCACCGGTCCAGGTGCCGGCGATGAGATGATTGCCTTGCAGCATTCCTTGTCCTTTCAAGGCGAAGCGGGATTGGGGTGTCAGGCGCCTGGCCACGTATCGCCGACTCGGTAGCCTTCAGGCCACGGATCGGAGGGATCGAGCAAGAGCTGTTTGGTTTCGGTGATCCAGGCGCGGCCGCTGATGGATGGGATGATGGCAGCTGTGTCGCGCAAATTGGTCTGCGCTTCAATGCGGCAATCAAACCGGCTGCCAATAATTGAGACGCCGACATAGGGTTCGCCGATATTCAAAGTGCCTTTGGCATGGAGTACGGCCATGCGGGCTGAGCAGCCAGTGCCGGTGGGCGACCTATCGATCTTGCCCGGTTGGATGGCGACCGCGTTGCGGCCGGTCTTGATGTCGTTCTCTTCGTGGACGGGCGCGGTAAATTGGCAGAAGGAAATGTGCGACCAGTCCGGGTTGGTCGGATGAGAAAAGCCGATCTGCTCATTGGCCGCCTTGGTAATACGCATGCCGGTTTCTGATAGGTCACGCGCCTCATCCGGGCGGATGGCAAATCCGAGCGAGGCTGCATCGACCAGCACGAAGCTGTCGCCGCCATAGGCCGTGTCGACGTTGAGCGTTCCCAGACCTTCCACTTCAAGCTTGCGGTCCAGATGTTGAGCGAAGCTTGGATGATTGGTAATGCACACCCACTGCGCTTTGCCGTCCGCGCACGTGGCGACAACATCAACAAGGCCGCCCGGCGCTTCAATGCTGAACCGTGTTTCCGGCTCGGTCATGGGGACGATGCCGCTGTCCAGAAGCACTGTTGCGACACACAATGAGTTGGACCCTGACATGGGCGGCGTGTGGATCGGCTCCATGATGATGAAGCCCATCGCCGCACGCGGATCTTTGGGCGGGACAAGCAGGTTCACATGGCGGAAGACACCACCGCGCGGCTCGTTGAGCACAAGGTTGCGCAAGCGATCATCTCTGGCAATCCAACGGGACTGTTCCCATAAGGTTTCGCCGGGTGGCGGGGCGACCCCACCGATGATCACATCGCCGACCTCGCCTTCGGCATGGCATCCGATGATGTGAATGCATGTTGCGCTGCGCATGGCTTAGACTTCAAGCACCGCATCACCCAGGACATCCATCAACGGCGTGATGCCAAGGCCCGGAGCATCGGCCGCCTTCATGGTGCCTTGGACGCGTTTGGGCGCACCGGAGGCGATGTCCACGGTACCGTAAGAATTGAAATCAGTGGCCGAGAAGGTGAATTCCTCCGGCGTTGACTGGGCAAGATGCGCGATGCTGGCGGTGACAATGTCGCCGCCCCACGTGTCCTCAATGGTCATAGGCACGCCGGCCTGAACGCAGATGTCGCGCATCAATCCTGCCTTGGTGAGCCCCCCGACTTTGGAGATTTTCAGGTTGATGCAATCCATCGCGCCGTCAGCCAGCGCACGTGTCAGGCTGTCGACGCCGGTGATGACCTCATCGAGCACGAAGGGGAGTGTGGTGCGTCGGCGCGTCACCACGCACTCCTCATAGGTCGGGCAGGGCTGCTCGATATAGACGTCCAGATCACGCACCGCGTTCACCACGCGGGCCGCTTCATGCATGGTCCAGCCGGTGTTGGCGTCGGCGACCAAAATGTCGCCCTTGCGCATCTCCTTGGCGCACAGATGGATGCGCTCGATATCGCTATCGGCATCCGCGCCGACTTTGAGCTGGAACTTGGTGTAGCCCTCATCGCGGTAGCCGGCGACATTGGCCGCCATGGCGGTCGGCTCGATCTGCGAGATGGCGCGGTAAAGCTTCACATCGTCCTGCGCCTTGCCGCCCAGGAGCTGGTAGATCGGCAGGCCGGTAACCTTGCCCACGATATCCCAACAGGCAACATCGATGGCAGATTTGATGTAGGGGTGGCCACGCAGAACCGCATCCATGTGCCGGTTGAGGACGCCAAGGTCGCGCGGATCAAGGCCGATCACCTTTGGAGCGACTTCTGCCAGCCCGGACCGCACGCCGAGCGCATAGGCTGGCAGATAGGCCGACCCCAGCGGACAGCATTCGCCATAGCCGGTGATACCGGCATCAGTTTCCACCGCCACCACGGTGCTATCGAACACTTCGACGTAATTGCCGTTCGACCAGCTGTAGCGACCTTCTTTGAGCGGCAGGTCCACCTGGTAGGCGCGGATCGCGGTGATTTTCATGGGGCGCTTCCTTTCGGCGCTGGCGGCGCGGTTGGGCTCATTTGACCTCGAACCCATGGGCGTAGGGGTCGCGGTCGCTGATGAAGATGGTGTTGAGGCCGGTGACGCGGGCCCAGCCGGCAACGGATGGGACATAGGCCGTACGGTCACCGACGGTTGTCACCTCTTCGATGCGGCCGTGGAACATGGAGCCGATGATGCTCTCATGGATGAAGGGATCGCCGCGCGCGAGCTTGCCCTTGGCGGCCCATTGCGCCATGCGTGCCGATGTGCCGGTGCCGCAAGGCGAGCGGTCGATAGCCTTGTCGCCATAGAAGACAGCGTTGCGCGTGGTCGCCTCCGGCTGGGTCGGCTCGCCGGTCCACAGGATGTGGCTCAGCCCTTTGATCTCGGCATGCTCAGGATGTTGGAAGTCGTACTTGGCGTTGAGCGCCGCGCGTAGCAAGGGACTCCAGCGGATGAGATCGCCGGCGCTGACATCGGCCATGTCGCGGAAGGCGTGCTGCGGATCGACAATGGCATAGAAGTTGCCACCATAGGCAACATCGACGGTTATCTCGCCCAGCCCCTCGACCTCGGCGGTGAGGTTTTCGGAGTCCAGGAAGGCCGGCACATTGGTTAGCCGAACCTCGGTGACGTAGTCGCCCTCCTGCGTGTAGTTGGCAACGACCAGTCCTGCTGGCGTATCGAGGCACACGGTCCCCGGTGTTTTGGGTGTCACAAGCCCCTGCTCAATCATGGTTGTGACCGTGCCGATGGTGCCGTGCCCGCACATGGGCAGGCAGCCCGACGTCTCGATGAAAAGGATGGCAACATCGCAATCCGGGCGGGTCGGTGGATAGAGGATGGAGCCCGACATCTGGTCGTGGCCGCGTGGCTCAAACATCAGGCCGCGGCGTATCCAATCGTACTCGGCCAGGAAGTGCGCGCGTCGTTCCAGCATGGTCGCGCCTTCCAGCTGTGGTCCACCGCCTGCGACGACGCGCACCGGATTGCCGCAGGTGTGGCCGTCTATGCAGAAGAAGGTGTGCGAGGCCATGGTCAGAACCTTTCAACACGATAGGGGTGGATATCGATGGGCGGCGGATTGCCGAGGGCCAGATCGCGGACCGTCATGGCGGTCGCAACGCATTGGGTAAGACCCAGGTGGCCATGGCCAAAGGCATAGATCACGCGATTGTCTTTGGAGGCTGGGCCGATCACCGGCAGAGTATCAGGCAGCGATGGTCGTATGCCCATCCACACCTCGCCGCCTTCTGTTTTCAAGCCGCTCATGACCTTTTCTGACTTTTTCAGCATGGCAGCTGACCGGCGGAAATCCGGTTTGCGTTTGAAGCCGGCAAACTCTGCTGCGCCACCTACCCGAATGCCGGATGCCAGTGGCGTGATCACATAGCCGTCGCCCGGCAGGACAAGTTGCCGTTTCAAGTCGAAGGCGGATTTCGGCAGTGTGGTGTTGTAACCGCGCTCGGGTTGGATCGGCACCTTGTCGCCGAGACGTGCGGCAAGCTTCCCTGACCAAGCACCCGCTGCGACCACCGCTTTTTGAGCTTTGACAGAGTCTCCGTCAGAAAGCTGAACTATGACCCCCTCGTCGTCGAGCGTGATGTCGTCCGCGCCGATCTGGTGAAACTTTGCCCCAAGCGCAACGGTGCGCTCGCCAAGTGCCTTGGTGAGGTCGTGCGGGTCGGTCACCATCAGCCAGTCGGGAACGAACATGGCATGGGTGTAGCTTGGGCCGAGGCCCGGTTGCAGGGTGGCCAAGCGTTCGCCAGTCACAGGCTCGAAACCGACGCCATGGTCAGCGCGCACTTTCCAGACCTCGGCGGCGGCGTTGAAGGCTTTTTCGCCTTCATAGAGATAGAGCGCGCCTTCGCGGCGGATGTGGTCGCCAAGACCGGCCTTTTGGAAGAAGCTTTCCGTGTGCTCTTTGGCCAGCCGCATCAAAGCAGCTTGTGCCTTTGTGCTGGCGGCATGGGTGTCGGGCACGCAGGCGCGGGCGAACCCCGTCATCCAGGGTAGCATGGGCAGAGCATGGGAAAGCGGCAGGGATAAAGGTCCGAGCGGATCGAGCAGCCAGCGCGGCGAACGAAGCAGCGTTCCAAGAGAGGCCAAAGGCTCGACATCGGCAAAGGCGAAGGCGCCCGCATTGCCGCTGCTTGCGCCATTGGCCATGCCGTCGGGGTCGACCACGACAACCTTCTGACCGGCACGCGTCAGGCTGTAGGCTATCGAGAGCCCAATGATCCCAGCGCCAATGACGCACTGATCGAAACGGTCGTCCAAGGCTACAGCTCTACCGTGGGACAGAAGGAACCGGACCAGTGCGCTTTTGGTTATGCGCTTCAAGCCCGGCAGAACTCATGGAGCAAGCGATAGGCAGCCAACACGCCGAGGTTCGGTAGTGTCGGCAGCTAGGCCATGGACTTCCTGATAATGGCTTCGCCCTCTGCCCGCCGCGCACCGATAAACGGTTGGCGCGGACCGCGCACGCGATCGTTGGACTGGATGGCTAGAATTTCTGCCACCTTGATGTTCTGCACCAGATAGGTCGACACATCCAAATCAAGCATTGGCCGGAACCAGCGATAGATCGCCAGCGCCTCGTCATGGCGGCCTTGTTTCATCAGCTGGTAGATGGCGACTGTTTCGTGCGGGAACGCGACGACCAAGCCGGCGACCCAACCGACCGCACCGACGGCCAGAGCTTCCAGAGCGAGATTGTCGACGCCGGTTAGGATGTCATAGCGGTCGCCAAGCAGATTGATGATTTCAGTGGTGCGGCGGATGTCATCAGAACTTTCCTTCACGGCGACAAAACGCGGATCGTCAGCCAGTCGCTCCATCATCTGCGGCGTCACATCGACACGGTAGGCAACGCGATTGGAGTAGATCATCACCGGCAGATCGCCCGCACTGGTGATGGCGCGCAAGTTAGCAATCGTCTCGGTTTCGTTGGTGTGGTAGATCGGGCTTGGCACGACCATAAGCCCTGATGCGCCGGCCTTGGCAGCCTTTTTTGCCATGTCGCAGGCAGCCCAGGTCGAGGGTTCTGAGACGGTCATCAGAACGGGGCGGCCATTGGCCGAGCTTTGCGCGACCTTGAGCACTTCCACGCGCTCTTCCTGGCTGAGCATGGGGCCTTCGCCGAGTGAACCAGCGACAATCAGGCCGTCGCATCCAGCGTCCATCTGCAGGTCAAAGCAGCGGGCCATTTCGTCGAGGTCAAGGGCGCCGTCCGCATCAAATTTGGTCGTGACAGCCGGCAATACACCTGTCCACATTGGGTCGTCTCCTGGTTGGAAAGGGCGGTTAGTCCGCCGCTTTGAGAAAGTCAGCCGTTTCCGGCTTCTGAGGTTTGTCGAAGATTTGGCTGGGCGGGCCGATCTCGTGGATCAGACCATCCTTGAAAAAGGCGATGCGGTCGGACACGTCGCGCGCGAAGCGCATTTCGTGGGTTACGACGATCATTGTCATGCCTTCGGATGCCAGCAGCCGAAGCGTGTCGAGCACCTCGCCGACAAGCTGCGGATCAAGTGCTGAGGTCACCTCGTCGAAGAGCATGTAATCGGGCGACATGGCGAGCGCGCGGGCAATGGCCATGCGCTGCTGCTGACCGCCGGACAGTTTGGAAGGGTACACCTTCAACTTGTCGCCAAGGCCGACATGGTCGAGCTGTTTGACGCCGATCTCTTCGGCCTGGCTACGCGACATGCCCAGAACCTTGCGCGGTGCCAAGGTGACATTTTCCAGCACGGTGAGGTGCGGGAAGGCGTTCCATTGCTGGAACACGATCCCGATCCTGCGGCGCAGCTTGTTGATGTCGGTGCTTGCAGCGTGCACCTCGATTCCATCGACCTCAATGCGCCCCTGATCGATTGGCTCCAGGCCATTGATGCAGGTGAGCAAGGTCGACTTGCCGGATCCCGAACCGCCTATAACCGAGACCACTTCGCCCTGGTCGACAGTGAGGTCGATACCCTTGAGGACTTTGAGCGGTCCAAACGACTTATGAACGTTCTCAACTCGGATCATTTTCGCGCCATTGTTTTTCGAGCCGGTCACCAAGACGGGCGATGGGAAAGCTGATCAGGAAGTAGATCGCGCCAGCTATGATGAGAATGAAGAGCGGTTCCTGGAGGCGGGTAATGAGGATCTGCGAGGCGCGCAGAAGCTCGATCAGGCCGATCCAAAGAACCAGCGCGCTGTCCTTCATCACGCCGAGGGTCAGGCCGATCCAGCTGGGCAGAGCGACACGCAGCGCCATCGGGAAGACGATGTGCGACATGTCCTGGCCCCAGGTCATGCCGAGTGACCGGGCGGCACGGCGGGTAACCATGGGAACCGCCTGGATGCCGCCACGCACGATCTCCGAGCAGTAGGCGGAGGTGTAGAGCGACAGCACCACGCAGGAGACCACAAAGGGTGACCAGCCAAGGCCGGCAATTGACTGAAAGGCGTTGGCCAGAATGAGCTGAATGAGAAGCGGAACGGACCGCAGCACATCGAGCACGAAGGTCAGCGGGGCCGCGAACCAGGGACCAACCTGGTGGCGGATGACGCCGAAGGTGATCCCGAGGATGGTTCCGGCGGCGACCGAGACGGCCGTGATGGCCAAGGTCAGCGCCGCGCCGCGCAGCATGAACATCAGATCGGAGAAGGTGAGGGCTGTATCAAACATCCTGACGCCCCCTAGTACCGGAACAGGCGCCAGGCGATCAGCCGGGCTCCGATTCCGACGCTTTTGGCGATGGCGTAGTAAAAGACAGCCGCAAGCGCGAAGAATTCGAAGGTGCGGAAAGTGCGCACGTTAAGGTCCTGCGTCACGCCGGCCAGATCGGTGTTCATGCCGACAATGATGCCAAGCGACGTCATGAGGATCGCCCAGACCATCTGATTGCTGGCCGGCAGAAAGGCGATGCGGAACATCTGCGGCAGGATAATCAGCACAAAGGCTTGAACCGGTCCCATGCCCAGCGAGCGGGCGGCCCGTGTCTGGGTGGGGGGAATGGCGCGCAGAGCGCCCCGGAAGGTTTCGGCCAGATATCCGGCATTGTTGAAAGCGATGCCCACAAGCAGCGACAGATAGGGGCTGAGATGCAGCCCGAACGCGCCAAGACCGAAATGGACCATGTAGATCTGAAAAAGCGCTGGTGTGTTGCGGGCCAGCTCAATCCAGCTGATCGCTGCCGCGCGGAAGATCGCAACGTTTGAGGTGCGCGCGACGGCCAGAACGATGGCGATGGTGATGCCGATGATCATCGACAGCACTGCGACTTCCAGCGTTACCAGCGCACCCTCCAGGAGGCGCGGCCAGGCCCGCAATGCCTGATGCCAATGGAACGTATAGTCGAACATACAAGGACCAGATGAGCTTGGTTAGGACCCTTGGTGCGGCGTGGCGATCACCACGCCGCATCGTTTTTCTTAAGCTGCCGATCAGCGGTAGACGTTCGGCACCGTCAGGTTCGGCGCATCGCCTTCGCCAATCCACTGGGCGTAAAGTTCGGCATAACGACCGGTGCGTACCTGCTGGTTCACGAACAGGTCGAGATAGTTGAGCAAGCCATACTCTTCGCGCAGGGCGATCAAGCCAACATAGTCGATGTCATAGGGCGCGTCGCCGCGCATGACGAAGCCGTCATATTGGCCGGACTGGATGATTGACGAGGCGACTGTGGAGGTGACGACGGTGGATTCGATCTGCCCCTGGGCCAGAGCCAGAAACACATCGGCTTGTGAATTGTAAGGACGGAAGTCGCCGCCGCCCCACGCGTCGACATTCTGTTCAAGCGCGATGGCTTCATAGGTGCCGGCGACCGAACCGACGGTGCGCCCGGCCATGCCTTCGAAGTCTGCAATGCCGGTGTCTTCGCGGGTCAGGACGACCATCTGGAAAGCGAAGTAGGGAATGGTGAAGCCCACCGTCTTGGCGCGCTCCAGCGTATCGGAGGTTGACGCGACGCCGACATCGGCGCGGCCTGAAATCAGCGCTGGGATACGGTCGGGGAAGGGCGTTTCAACGATCTCAGCGTCAACACCCAACGCAGCTGCTAGATCGTTGCAATAGTCAACGTCGAACCCGATGGGATTGTTGTCTGCATCGCGCGAACCCATGGGCGGGAAATCGAGCACGACGGCGCAACGTAGGACGCCCGAGCTGATGATATCGTCGAGTTTGTCGGCCTGCGCTGGCGCAGCCGTCATCGCTACGGCCATACCGACGGCTGCCAGGGTCATTTTTTTCATTGCCTGTTCTCCTGTTTTGCGGGCCACCCCTCTCGGTCGCCGCTCTGTACCAATAGCATATTGGATATAATCTACAATATGCTATTTACAACGGCGATGCGAACCGATCTCCTGTTGCAGGGAGAGGCAGGCACGCGCTAGCCAGCGAGCGAGCCAACGAGTTGAAGAGCCATGAAACTGAAACTGAACGCGGTGAACCTGGGGGCGACCTCGTCTTCGGCCGACATTATCTTTGAGGCGCTTCGCGAGGCGATCGTGGAAGGAACCATGCAAGACGGCGATCTTCTGCGCCAGGATCAGATTGCCACGATGTTCAATGTCAGCCGCATTCCGGTTCGTGAGGCTTTGGCGCGATTGGAAGAGCAGGGACTCATCACCAACCAGCGTTACAAAGGGGCGGTGGTGTCATCCCTCTCGCTTGATGAGATCAGCGAGCTGTTTGAATTCCGCGCGCTGTTGGAGAGCGACGTGATCCGGCGAGCTGTGGAGCGGATCTCAGATAAGACTCTGGAAGAGGCCAAAGACTTTGCCGCGCAGTTTGCCCGCGAGACCGACAGCAACCAATGGGGGCGGCTCAATCAGCAGTTCCATTATACGCTCTACAAGGACAGCAATCGGCCCTATCATCTGCAGGTGATCTCCAAGGCGCTGGACAATGTCGGTCGTTATTTGAGGGCGCAGTTGGTGCTGACGTCCGGCATTGATCGCGCACGCCGCCAGCATGCCGGTATCTTGGAAGCGGCGATCGACAGGGACGCAGAGGCCGCCGCGGCTTTGACCCGCGATCATATTCTGGGTGCCAGCCAATCTTTGATTGAGTTCTTGGAGGTTGAGCGGGAGAAGAAGTGACAGCACGCACTATCGCACGGGATAAATGGCGGAGAGACAGGGATTCGAACCCTGGGTACGCAAAGCG
>ERZ1740060.73-NODE-73-length-93998-cov-22.019650_pt1 | contig 93998 bp, 80 predicted proteins | sample MGYA00581743_ERZ1740060 | MGnify/ENA primary metagenome ERZ1740060 (study PRJEB43018, sample SAMN04849235) | marine metagenome | isolation source: floating plastic debris | place: Pacific Ocean | collected 2008-08-27 | study: EMG produced TPA metagenomics assembly... | reverse complement strand
AGGGCAGCGATCCATCCATGATGGAGCTTTTTCTGGGCGAATACGGGTTGTCGACAGATGAAGGCGTTGCCCTGATGTGTCTGGCCGAGGCCCTTTTACGGGTGCCGGATGGTGACACCATGGATGCGCTGATCGAGGACAAGATCGCGCCCAGCCACTGGGATGCACATCTGGGCAAGTCGCATAGCAGTCTGGTGAATGCGTCGACCTGGGCGCTGTTCATGACTGGCAAAGTCCTCAAAGACGGGCATCAAAGCGATGTGGCGCGCGTGCTGCACGGAGCGATCAAACGGTTGGGAGAGCCGGTCATCCGCCAAGCCGTAACCCGCGTGATGAAAGAGCTGGGTCGACAGTTTGTTTTGGGGGAAACCATTGAAAAAGCGGTAAAACGTGCAAAGGAGCTTGAGGCGCAGGGCTTTAGCTATTCGTATGACATGCTTGGCGAGGCTGCGCGGACGGATGCAGATGCGCGACGCTATCATCTGGCATATTCGGATGCGATCGGGGTCTTGGCCAAGCACGCCAAATCCGATGATATCCGCGCAAACCCTGGCATCTCGATCAAGCTGTCGGCGCTGCACCCACGCTACGAGACGCTCCAGAAAGAGCGGGTCATGGATGAGCTTTTGCCACGGGCACGCGCGCTTTGCGTGCTTGCGAAATCTGCAGGCATCGGTCTGAACATTGATGCGGAAGAAGCCGGGCGGTTGGACCTGTCACTAGACGTGATCGAGGCGCTTTTGTCTGAGCCGACGCTGAAAGGCTGGGACGGCTTTGGCGTTGTCGTGCAGGCTTACGGTCTGCGCGCGCCTCATGTTCTGGACTGGCTTTATGCATTGGCCACGCGGCTGGATCGCAAGATCATGGTGCGGCTTGTGAAGGGCGCCTACTGGGACACCGAGATCAAGCATGCACAGGTCGAAGGGCATGGTGGATTTCCTGTCTTTACGCAGAAAGCGGCGACCGATGTCAGCTATATATGCTGTGCCAAAAAGCTGCTTGGCATGACCGATCGTATCTATCCGCAGTTCGCGACACATAATGCGCACACCGTGGCCGCTGTTTTGGAAATGGCTGTGGATTCACAGCTTTATGAGTTTCAGCGACTGCATGGGATGGGCGAAGCCTTGCATGACACAGTGCTGAAGCAGGCCGGAACGCGGTGTCGGATCTATGCGCCGGTGGGGGCGCATAAAGACTTGCTGGCCTATCTGGTGCGACGCTTGCTTGAGAACGGGGCAAACAGTTCATTCGTGAACCAGATCGTCGACGAAGACGTGCCCGCAGCCGAGGTTGCAGCTGATCCGTTTGCGGCGGTTGAGGCTCTTTTGCCCGATGTTGCGCATCCGAAAGTGCGTCTTCCGAACGCGCTTTTTGGGGAGCGTCGAAATTCGACCGGATGGGATCTTGAAGACCCCGCCACGGTGGACGCTCTACGCGAGGGCATGAAGGCTCATCCGGGGCCATGGGGTTGTGGCGATATCGCCGTCACAAACCCCGCGACGGGAGAGGTGATCGGTCATACGCGGTTCCATTCTGCTGCCGATGCAAAGGCCGCATGTGCGCGCGCCGCGGATTGGTCACATGCAAGCGCATCGACGCGTGCGACGGTGTTGCGCAAGGCTGCGGATCTTTATGAAGCCAACGCAGACGAGATTTTTGCGCGCCTGGCGCGAGAGGCGGGGAAGACGCTGAACGATTGTATCGGAGAGCTTCGTGAAGCCGTTGATTTCTTGAGGTTCTATGCAGCTGAAGCCGAGCGTATACAGCCCTCGCCTGTCGGGGTTTTTACCTGCATTTCGCCGTGGAACTTTCCTTTGGCGATCTTCACCGGTCAGATCGCAGCAGCTTTGGCAGCGGGCAACGGTGTTTTGGCCAAACCTGCCGAGACCACGCCGTTAATTGCTGAATTTGCAGTGTCGCTCTTGCATAAAGCGGGTGTGCCAGAGGCCTGTCTGATCTTGCTGCCGGGCACCGGTGCCGAGGTGGGGACAGTCCTGACAGGTCATCCCGCCGTGGGCGGTGTTTGCTTTACGGGATCAACCGCGACAGCGCAGCGGATCAACCGGGTGATGGCAGAACATCTGCCCGCCCACGCCCCTTTGATCGCCGAGACAGGCGGCCTGAACGCGATGATCGTCGACAGCACCGCCCTGCCTGAGCAGGCGGTGGGCGATATTATCGCCTCGGCGTTTCAGTCAGCCGGGCAACGCTGCAGCGCGCTGCGCGTGCTCTATCTGCAAGAGGACATCGCAGAGGACTTTTTGAGCATGCTTTACGGCGCAATGGACGCGCTTACCGTCGGTGATCCAACTGATTTCAGGACCGATATCGGACCCGTCATTGACGCCGCTGCAAAGGCCAGGATTGACGGACATATCGCGGCAGGGCAGGTGCTTAAGCAAATCGCGGCGCCCGCCGAGGGCACTTTTGTCGGGCCGACTGTTCTGAAAGTGGCCGGCATCGGGGACCTGAGTGAAGAGATTTTCGGCCCCGTTTTGCATGTTGCAACCTTCAGGGCGTCGGATTTGATGCAAGTGGTCGCGGATATCAATGCAACGGGCTATGGCCTGACCTTTGGGATGCACAGCCGCATTGATGACCGTGTCGCGGATGTTGTCGCCGCGGTTGAGGCGGGAAACATCTATGTGAACAGGAACCAGATTGGTGCCGTTGTCGGCTCGCAACCCTTTGGTGGCGAGGGGCTTAGCGGAACAGGGCCAAAGGCAGGTGGTCCGCGCTACCTGCACCGCTTTACCGCACAGAAGGTTGTGCAGGCAGACGGGCGGGGACCGGCGATGACAGGTGCTGAAATTGCACAGGCCTTTGCCGCCCAAGAGATCCGTCAAAACGCGCTTGAGACGTGCGATTTGCCCGGACCAACAGGCGAAGCCAATCGGTGGAGCGTGCTGCCGCGGGGCCGTATCCTATGCATTGGTGGGCTTGCCCAAGAGCATGCACAGGCTGCACGTGCATTGGGATGTGCAGCGGTCGCCGCTGAATGCGCGCCTGCGGATCTTGCGCAAGTCGCGGCAGAGGCGGTCGTTTATTCCGGTGGTGATCCCAAACCCTATCGCAAAGCCTTGGCAGCTCAGGACGGGCCGTTGGTCTTGTTTTTGCAGACGGCGGATTTCGAGCGTTGGGTGCTGAAAGAACGCCATGTTTGCGTTGATACGACAGCGGCAGGTGGCAATGCCGATTTGCTGGCGGGTGCCGGGTAGTCCAACGAAAAAGGCCGCGCCGGGGTGGCGCGGCCCTTTAAGATGGTTTGAACCCGGTCAGATGTTCACGTTGACATCTGGGTCAACGATCAGCGTGCCGTCATTGCCAAGCGAATAAATCTCGTAGGCTTTGCCGTCGATCGTTTCGGTCTGGTTGGTGTTTTGCGCGCCGATTGCCGTGACCTCGTTATTGGTGTCGCCATGCACGACCAACGTGTTCGAGAATTGCGACAGATCCAGCAGGTCTTGCTCGGTAATGGTGAGATCGCTGTTTTCTGCGAAACTCAGATCAATCGAGGCAATATCGAACCCGTCCAGACCGGTACTGGCAAGGTCGACCGCATTGGCCGAACCATCCTCCGTCAGCACCAGCGTCGCGGCTTCATTGCCCGCGCCGTCTGTTGATTGCACCACAAGATGCGTTCCGTCCGGAACGGGTGTGCCGAAAGTAAAACTTTCGACGTTGCCGTTGCTGCCGTTTGTCGCCGTAATCCCCAGATCTGTCACCGTGCCATCGCTTGCGACGGATTGAATTGACGTGATCCCCTCGTCAGAGGTGACGCCCAGGCCGAACGTGTCGTCCTGGCCTTGCATACGGAAAACAATCTCTGGCACGCCGGGCACAGCTGTATCGATACTGACGACCTCGGTCACGCTGTCGATGTTGTCGTTGCGATCCATCGTGCGGACAGTCACGTTGACGTTGCCGTCTGGGATGTTCCCGATTCCGTTGTTGAAATCGAGCGCCCAATTGCCGTTGTTATCGACCTGGGCCAACTGCGGCGCCATGGTGCCAAAGGTCACTTCAACCCATTGCGCGCCCGGCTCGGTCGTGCCGTTCAGCGTAAAGCCGTTCGTGATGTCAGAGGCGTTAAGCACGTTGTCGCCTGTCACATCCGCAATGCTGAGGTTGCGTACGATTGTGTCAATCTCGACAGTGCCGCTGTTGGTGGCGATGTTGCCTGCAGAATCCGTGGCTGTCACCGAAACAGGGACATTGCGCTCACCCGAAGGAACCTCGTTCGCGCTGTAACTTGCAGACCAGTTACCGAACTGGTCGGCGCCGACCGTTTTGACAACTCCGTTAAAGTCTACGCGCACCTGTGCGTTTGGATCGGTGGTGCCGGTCAAGGTGACACCGTCTGCGGCTTCGTTGAAGTTCACGATACCGTTGCCTTCCAGCGTGGCCGTGTTGACGTCAACCTCAAGCTCGGTGTCGATCCGCAATGTCTGCGAGGTCGTGGCCGTGTTACCAGCCGCATCGGTCGCAATCACGCTGACATTGGCGTCATATTCGCCATCCGGGATTTCGACTGCTGCGAAAGTCGCAGACCAGTTGCCTGCGTTATCGGCTTGGATGTTGCGGGTGACCTGATTTCCACTGTTATCAGTGAATGTCACCGCAACCTGATTGTTCGGCTGTGTCGCGCCTGTCACCGTAATCCCGTTTGAATCACGCTCGGCCTCGTTGATGACGGTGCCTTCGCCAAGAGCGCCCGGCACCATCGAGACATTTGTGACCGTGTCGATCACGATCGCGCCGGTGTTTGACGTCGTGTTTCCGTAAGGATCCGTGATGTCGACCGTCACAGTGCGGGTGTATTCACCCCCCGGCAGTTCCGTTGTTGTGAACGTGTGGCTCCAGCTGCCATTCCCATCGACGGGGACATTGACCGGCGGCAGGCCTTGCACTGTCACCGTCACGGTTCCGTTGGCATCGCCTGTGCCCGAGAGCGTTGTGCCATCTGCATGGCTTGCGCCATTAACGACATTGCCGAGGCCAGCGGCAGCACCGTCGACCATTGTGATGTTAACGGCCGTTTCGGTATCAATCAGGATCTGATCGGTCACGCTGGCCGTGTTGCCTGCGGCATCGGTTGCCGTGATCGTGATATCGCGGGTGTATTCACCGGTCGGAATGTCTGCAGCAGGAAAGACGACGTCCCAATCCCCATTGGCATCAACCGTGGTTGTTTGCGTCACCGTCTGACCATTATGGCCTTCGGTTTCGACTGTGATGCTTGCGCCGACTTCGCCTTTACCTGCAATTTCCACACCGTCAGAGTGGTTTACGCGGTTGAACGCATCGCCATTTCCCACGGTGCCTTCTTCAACGCTAACGGTTGGGGGTGTGGTATCTGCCGTGCCGCCAGACCCGCCAGGAGGCGTTTTGTCGTCATCATCGTCGCCATCATCATCGTCGTCATCATCACCGCCGCCGCCAAGGCCCGCACCGACCAAGGCCGTACCGGCCAGTGCCGCGCCACCAACGCCTGCAGCGCCACCTGCAGCGCCAAGTCCGCCCAGCAGGCCAGTGGCCAACATCGTCGATTCAACGCCGTCATCTACCATCTCATCGGCAACCACGACCGAGTCCAGTTCAGCGCCATCCGTGTAGAACAGCGCGTCGTTGGGGCTCCATTTTCCGAAAAGCTCTGCGGTTTGGTAAACCGGTTCGATGCTGTCACCGAACTGTTGCAACTCAACCGGCGTCAAAAGGCCATCTGCGCTGAGGAACAGATCGTTGGCGTCCATCTGTCCGCCGTAAAAATAGCTCTCAAGGGTAATCGTGCGGCCATCCATGGTGGTGATGACAAGATTATCGCCGTCGCGTTGGTAATTGGTGACTTGAAAAAGTCGCAGGTTCAGCGACACATCTTCGCCGGCACCCATTGGAATGATTGTGGAAGTCTCGGTTTCGGCGAGTACCCCGCGCCGAAGATTGCCCGCAGAATCGCGGACGACGAATTCAATCGCACTCATAATGTTCTACTCCGCCTCGTACACGGCACTTTTGCGGCCATGCTTTGTTATGCCCGTCGGTATACAGAAAACGAATCGGTCGCGATAGAGGGAAAAAGCCTGTGGAATCAGTGTGCTTTGGGGGATCGTGACATTATTGGCACTGCGTGCGGATAAGAAGGTCGACGTGATTTTCGGGAAACGTTGGTTCCTGTTGCGCCACTCAAGGGCACGCAGCGTCGCCAAACATTAACGAAAACAGGTGTTTCGATCAGCTTTGCGGCCTTTCCGCCCAGCCTGCGAAAACCTTCTCAAGATAGACGACGGCGTAGTACAAAACGATCCCCAGGAAGGCGAGCGCGATGAGGACCGCGAACATCAACGGGTAGTCGCCATTCGTTTCACCGGATTTGAAAAGCGCACCAAGGCCGCGCCCGTGGGGGCTGACGATTTCCACCAGATTGGTCCCGATAAAGGCCAGCGTGACCGACACTTTCAGCGCGCCAAAGAATTCAGGCAGTGTTTTGGGCAGCGCGATCTTGCGGAAAATCGTGAAGCGGGATGCGCCCAGAGAGCGCAAGATATCGCGATATTCTGGCTCTAACGTGGACAGGCCAATACCGACCGAAACCGCGATGGGAAAGAATGAGATCATGAACGCCATGAGCACAGTGTTGAAGTCATGCTGACCAATAAAAATGAGCGAAATCACAGGCACCAGCGTTGCTTTTGGGATCGCATTGAAGCCAACCAGAAGCGGGTATAGTGCATCGCGCGCGATACGGGAAAAGCCAATAATCATGCCGATGGCCGTGCCGACAACCACGGCAAGCGCAAGGCCAGCAACCGTGCGCCACAGCGTTTGCCAGCCCATCGACAGAAACAAGTCCCAGTAGCGGATAAACGCAGGTGGCAAGTCGGATGGAGAGGCCATCTTGAAGTTCGGCCAACCATTTGCCCAGACCAGCAATTCCCACAACGCAAGAAACACAATAATCGAGGCGAGCGGGATCCCGATTTGGCGCAGCATCAATGCACCTCCGGCGCGCGGCCCTGCGCGATTTTGATCTGATCGCGCAGCACATGAAGCATGTCGGCCACCGCAGGCGTGTAAAGGATATCCAGCGTGCGATCTTCGGGCAGTTCAATCGGCATCACATATTGCGTGCGTGCAGGACGGCCCGATAACACAATAACCTGATCGCCTAAAAATACGCTTTCGCGCAGGTCGTGCGTGATGAGCACGCAGGTGAATGGCTCGGCCTTGCGCAGATCGCGCATGGTTTGCCACAGATCTTCGCGGGTGAACGCGTCCAGCGCACCGAAAGGTTCGTCCATAATCAGCACTTCGGGCTTATGTACGATGGACCGGCAAAGCGATGCGCGCTGGCGCATGCCGCCGGACAACTCGGACGGGCGCTTGTCGTCAAAGCCGGTCAGGCCGACCATATCCAACAGCTCATGTGCCCGCGTTTCGCGGTCTTTCTGCGACATGGACGGCGCTACGATTTCCAGTGGTAGGATCACGTTTTGCAGGATCGTTCGCCATTCCAGCAAAACCGGGTTCTGAAACGCCATCCCAACGGTCTTGCGTGGGCCCTTGACGCGTTCGCCGTGCAGCCAGACCTCGCCCTCATCGGGTTTCATCAAGCCGGCGACAAGGCGGGTGAGTGTGGATTTCCCGCAGCCAGAGGGGCCGACAACGGCGGCAAATGTGCCTTCGGGAACCGAGACGTCGAGGCCGTCAAGTACGGGAAGTGGGCCGCTATCGGTCTTGTAGGCGTGGGTCACGCCTTTGATATCAATCAGATTTTCCATGATCCCACCCCTCGTTCGGGCGGGCGCCTGTCAAGCGCCTGCCCGGATCTTTTATTGCAACATCAAGCTGCCGTCATCGGGCAAGTACCGACCGTCGAAAAAGAGTGCGGCGTCAGGGGCGGTTTGGAATTCATAGACCGATTTGGTTTGTTCCAAAGCATTGGCAAAGCGCGCCTCGTCAATGCCGCCCATGCCGTTTTCCTTCACATAATCCGTGAGCACATTGGCCTCGATCGCCATGCCAAGACGCTCTGTCTCAAGCGCTGCATCTGCGGCGGGGTTGCGCTCTATCAGGGCTGCGATGGCGGTTTCAGGGGCGCCGATCGCATCTTTCCAGCCCTTGGCGACGGCGCGCAGGAATCCCGTGACCGCTTCGCCATTCTCGGCAGCAAAGTCCGTGTTCACGATGATCGCGTTGCCGTACAGATCAACGCCGTGATCGGCCATCAGCAACACAGAGATGTCCTCGGCCGGAACGCCCAGACGTTTGAGGTTCAATGTAGACGAGAACGAAAAGCCTGTGATCGCGGCGACATTGCCTTCCGCAAGCATCGGTTCGCGGGTTGGGAACCCCACGGGTTCGACCGTAATCTCATCCGAGTTGATGCCTGTTTCTGCCGCAAAGATTGGAAATTGCGCCCAAGCGCCATCGGGGGGCGGCGCACCCAGCACCTTACCTTGCAGATCAGCGGGTGTTTCAACGCCCAGCGATTTACGGCCCACCACAGCGAAAGGCGGTTTATCATAGACCATCATAACCGCCGTGACGGGTGCGCCCGGGTTCTGATCGAGAAAGCGCATCAGCGAATTGATATCGGCAAATCCGACGGGAAATGCGCCGGTGGCAACCTTTGGGATCGCATCAAGCGAGCCTGCGCCCTCGGCGATAGTCACGGTCAGGCCTTCTTCGGTGAAGTAACCCGCGTCTAGCGCATGAAAATAAGGCGCTGAGGGGCCTTCAAATTTCCAATCAAGCGCGAAGGGCATTTCAGTTTCGGCGATGGCTGGCGCAGCGATCAGCGTCGCGGCGACTGCCAGAATGGATTTGTGTAGTGTCATCAAAAGTCGCTCCCTTGCAGACAAATCAAACGCAACCTGACTCGTCGCCTTCGGAAAGGGGAGAGCCGGGCACAGGCGGCGCGCTCTTGTTCTTTTGGATTAAGCGTTCTGCCACCTGATTAAGCAGATAGGCTATGGTTGCCTAAAGACTAAGCGGATGTCGACTCTGCTTGGGCGGTATTTCTTAGGCAATTGTGTCGGCGCGCCCAACATTTCGGCCAGAAAAGATGCAACCGCCCAGAAACGTGCCTTCCAGCGCGCTGTATCCGTGATAGCCACCGCCGCCAAAGCCAGCGACTTCACCCGCTGCAAAAAGGCCCGGGATACGGTCGCCATTCGCGTCGATCAGTTGACCGTTCAGGTCAGTTTGTAGCCCGCCAAGGCTTTTGCGCGTCAGGATATTCAAGCGCACGCCAATCAGCGGACCATTGTCAGGATCAAGGATCTTGTGCGGCTTGGCCGTCCGCAGGATACGGTCACCGCGATGATGCCGGGCGGCATGGATCGCCATCACCTGCGCATCTTTCGAGAAAGGGTTGTTGATCTGCAGATCGCGCGCTTCGATCTGCGCTCGGATCTTGTCGTGTTGCAGTAGGGTATTGCCTTCAAGCGCGTTCATACCGTCGATCAGATCAGGCAGCGTCTTGGCAATAACGAAATCGGCGCCGTGCTCTTTGAAAGCCTCTACCGGCGGGGTTGCGGCCTTGTTCAGGATGCGTTGCTTGAGAACAGCTTTCCAATCTTTATCAGCAAAATCAGGGTTTTGTTCCGAACCGGAGAGCGCGAATTCCTTCTTGAGGATTTTCTGCGTCGTGATGAACCACGAATAGTCATACCCCGTTTCCAGGATGGCTTTGAGCGTGCCGAGCGTGTCAAACCCTGGCAATGCGGGTGGTTGCAGCCGTGTGCCGGTGGCGTCAAACCACATGGAGGATGGGCCGGGCAAGATGCGAATACCATGCGCGGGCCAGATCGGATCCCAGTTTTGCACGCCTTCGGTATAGTGCCACATCCGGTCGCCATTGATAACCGTGCCGCCCGCCTGCTCTGTGATCGCAAGCATCCGGCCATCGACATGCGCCGGCACGCCCGAAATCATGCGTTTTGGTGGTTTGCCCAGCCGGTCTTGCGGCCATGCCTTGCGCACCAGATCGAAATTGCCTCCGATCCCGCCAGAGGCTACAATCACGCTGGGCGCGCGCAGTTCAAAATCATCCACGGCATCACGATTGGTAGACGCGCCATGAGTGCTGGTGTCAGGTGCAAGAATTTGCCCGGCGATGCCCTGTACGCGGCCTGCCTCGAGTAGAATGTGATCGCATTTATGGCGAAACTTCAAAGCGATACGGCCTGTCTCGTGATGCGCGCGCACGCGGCTGATGAAGGGCTCGATTGTGCCGGGGCCGACGCCCCATGTCAGGTGAAAGCGGGGCACGGAATTGCCATGGCCGTCGGCAAAAGAGCCTCCACGCTCGGCCCAACCGACGACCGGAAACCACCGCATGCCCTGCGCGTGCAGCCATGGCCGCATCTCACCACTGGCAAAGTCGATATAGGCTTCGGCCCATTTGCGCGGCCAGTGATCTTCGACCCGATCAAACCGCGCGGTGCCCATCCAATCGGACAAGGCCAGCGCGTGGCTATCGCGAATGCCCATACGGCGTTGTTCTGGCGTGTCGATCATCATCAGACCGCCCAGCGACCAGAACGCCTGTCCGCCAAGAGAATGCTCAGGCTCCTGATCCACCAGGGTGACCGACTTGCCGCGATCTGCCAGCTCTGCCGCCGCCACAAGGCCAGCAAGGCCCGCGCCTACAATGATTACGTCTGCATTCTGCATCGGTGTGCCCATCTGTTATTCTGGCAGCCAATCTAGACCGAAATTGCCTGAGCCGCGTAGAGTGTTCCTACGTCATGCCGTGTGATTTCCGCCTAATATTTGTGCAGACCGCGAGTAAAGGGCATGTTTTGCCCGCAAGTTCATTCTTAAAAGACTTGTTTTGGGGGAATCACCTGACCCATCGCCCTGCGAGAGGTACGTGATCGCCCATGAACCGCGACCTCTCTATTCTTGTTGTCGAAGCAGATCCGCAAAAGGCGCGCGACATCATTGATGCTTTGGTCGAGGCGGGATGGTCTGATGTCCATGCCTTGGCGCAGACCGCTGGTCTTGAACGGGAAATCAAGACGCGCCAGCCGGATATCGTTCTGATTGACGTCGCAAATCCGGATCGTGACATGCTGGAACATCTCAGCCTTGCGAGCGACAGCAAGTCACGCGCAGTGGCGATGTTCGTCGATAGATCGGATGAAGACCTCACCCAGGCCGCGTTGGCGGCCGGGGTCAGCGCGTATGTTGTCGACGGGTTGCAGATGAACCGGATCAAATCGGTTCTGGAAACTGCTATTGCCCGGTTTCAGATCCTGCGCCAGCTGCAGTCCGAGCTTGATGCCGCCAAACGCGCATTGGAGGATCGTAAAATGCTGGACCGTGCCAAAGGTATTTTGATGCGCCAGCGAGGTGTCTCGGAAGATGAGGCCTATCAGCTTTTGCGCAAAACCGCGATGGATCAGGGGCGCAAGGTGATTGATGTGGCGCAAGCGCTTGTGACGGCGTCGGACCTTTTGTCATGACCCGGACGATTTTGAATTGTGGCTATGTCCCCTTGGTGGACAGTGCCCCGTTGATCGTCGCAAAAGAGCTTGGCTTCGCCGCCGAGGAAGGTCTTGAGCTGAACCTTGTGGCACAGCCTTCATGGTCGGCGACGCGCGATATGCTTGCGTTGGGCCATCTGGACTTTGCGCATATGCTCTCTCCAATGCCTGTTGCGATGTCGCTGGGGTATGGCGGCCTTGCGGGTGAGATTGATGCGCTGATGGTGTTGTCGGTCAATGGCACGGTCTTTGGCATTTCCTCAAAATTGGCCGACACGTTGCGCGCCGCAGATGTGGCGCTGCGCTTTGGGCAGGCCGATCACATTCTGCCTGCGCTTGGTGCGCTGGGCATTGCACATTTGCGGATCGGCATTCCGTTTCACTATTCAATGCACAGGTTGCTTCTTGAATACTGGCTGCAAGGGCAGGGCGATCTCTCGGGCCTCAAGATCGAGATCGTCACAATTCCGCCGCCACGGATGGCGGACGCTGTCGAGGACGGCGATATCGATGCATTTTGGGTCGGAGAGCCTTGGGGCAGTGCCGCGGTTGCGCGTGGTGCTGCCGAACTTGTCTTGCCGGGCAATGCCGTTTGGGCGTTCGCACCCGAAAAAGTCTTGGCAGCGCGGCATGAGTGGGTCGAGAGCCATAAAGACGAGGTGCGCCGGCTGTTGCGTGCGCTGGAACCTGCGATGCGCTGGCTTGATACACCGGGAAACAAGCCACTCGCGGTCGAGATTTTGGCGCGCAGTGAACATCTGAACATCGCGCCGGAACTGATTGATCCTGCGATTTCGGGAATGTTGACGCCTGCTTTGGGGGCACCCCCTGTGCCGGTTGAACGGTTTTTACTGTTTCATCAGCATGCGGCGCATTTTCCCTGGCGCAGCCAGGCCGCGTGGATTGCAACACGTTTGGGCGCACCCGCCAAGGGAATCGCAGCTGCCAAGCGCTGCTTCCGGTCAGACATGTACCGTGACGCGCTTGGTCCAACCGGGGTTGATCTGCCTGGCGCGTCAGAGAAGGTCGAAGGATCCATGCGCCACGCGACGGCGGTCGCTTCGTCGCGCGGGCACATGATTCTTGGTCCAGATGCCTTTTTTGACGGCAAGTTGTTTGATTTTGACGCAGGCAAGTGATGAAAATTTAATCACTTTCTGCGCCGCAGCATCAAAGATCCTGTTCAGCGCATAAAAACATTGTCTGACGCGTCCCGTCTGTCGCAAAAATAAGCATGGGCACAGCCGCCCTACAGGATTTCGGATGCCAATGACGGCGTCCACCACATTCAAAGCAAAGCCGCTTGTACGACGCACGAAGAGTGTTCTTCGCGCTGTTTACATGCGGCTTTTTTCGTTTCCGGATCAGCTCTGGAAGACCTTAGAAAGGATATCTTGAATGAGAACTCTGCTCACATGCACGATTACAGCTGGCTTGATGGCGACCTCTGCCATGGCCGAGATGTTGGATCTTGAGAAAGACGAACTGACCTTTGGTTTCATCAAGTTGACGGACATGGCGCCGTTGGCTGTCGCTTATGAGAATGGCTATTTCGAAGACGAAGGGCTGTTTGTCACGCTTGAGGCGCAGGCGAACTGGAAGGTGCTTTTGGACGGCGTGATTGGCGGACAGTTGGACGGTGCGCATATGCTGGCCGGTCAGCCTTTGGCGGCGACGATCGGATATGGCACGCAAGCCGATATCATCACGCCTTTTTCGATGGACTTGAACGGCAACGGTATCACGGTGTCGAACGAGATCTGGGAGCAGATGAAGCCGAACGTGCCTTTGATGGACGACGGCCGCCCCCAGCATCCGATCAGCGCAAGCGCGATGAAGCCGGTTGTGGAAAGCTATCAGGATCAGGGTATCCCGTTCAACATGGGCATGGTGTTCCCGGTGTCGACCCACAATTACGAGCTGCGCTATTGGCTGGCTGCAGGTGGTCTTGAGCCGGGGTATTATTCGCCTGAAGACATCTCGGGGCAGATTGGTGCTGACGTGCTATTGTCTGTCACACCGCCGCCGCAAATGCCCGCCACGATGGAAGCAGGCACGATTTTTGGGTACTGCGTGGGTGAACCCTGGAACCAGCAGGCTGTGTTCAAGGGCATTGGTGTGCCGGTTATCACGGACTACCAACTTTGGAAGAACAACCCCGAAAAGGTCTTTGGCATCACCAAAGAGTTCGCCGAAGAAAACCCCAACACGACCATCGCATTGACCAAGGCGCTGATCCGCGCGGCGATCTGGTTGGATGAGAATGAAAACGCGAACCGCCAAGAAGCGGTCGAGATCCTTGCACGGTCTGAATATGTCGGCGCGGATGCCGAGGTTATCGCGAACTCGATGACAGGCACGTTCGAATTTGAAAAAGGCGATGTCCGCGACATTCCCGATTTCAACGTCTTCTTCCGCTATAATGCGACCTATCCGTTTTACTCAGACGCGATCTGGTATCTGACACAGATGCGCCGTTGGGGTCAGATCGCCGAGCCGAAGTCCGATGACTGGTACTTTGAAACCGCCAAGAGCGTTTATCGCCCCGATATCTATCTGGAAGCCGCACGCATGCTGGTTGATGAGGGCATGGCCAATGAGGTCGACTTCCCGTGGGACAGCGATGGCTTTAAGGTCCCGACCCCCGCTGAAGATATCATTGATGGCATCGCCTATGACGGCCGGGCGCCCAACGCATATCTGGATAGCTTGCCGATTGGCCTGAAAGGCGACCAGATCATCGTTGGAAGCGAAATCCAGGGTTAAGCCCGCCTTTGTGATCCGGGCGGGCGCTGGGATGCGCCCGCTCTTCCCCAACACGCCAGCAAAACAAGGACCAAGCAGATGACTGCCATTGATCCCGATACCCTCGCTCAAGAGGCGCGCAAAGCCCGCAGATTTACCCTCATCAACAAGGCGGATGGCTGGTTTCAGGTCCTTGGCCTTTCGTGGATGACCCCTGTCCTGAAGGCCGCCGCCGGAGATAATCCGCGCGCACAGATTGGCGAAATCTGGCGCCTCCTTGGGGTGCCTGTCCTGGCAATTCTGATCTTCCTGATGGCATGGGCTTCGCTTGCACCGCGCGTGCAAACATCGCTTGGCGCGGTGCCCGGCCCCGTGCAGGTGTGGGAGCAAGTCGGAAACCTGCACGCCGACGCCTTGCGCGAGAAAGACAAGGAAGCTGCGTTCTATGTCCGCCAGGATGAGCGCAACGCAAAGCTGGTCGCAGATGGTCAGGCCGATCGCGTCAAAGAGCGTGTTTATACCGGCAAGCCCACCTATTACGATCAGATCTGGACGTCGATCAAAACAGTGTTCTTCGGCTTCCTGATCGCTTCGGTCGTTGCGATCCCGTTGGGGATCATGGCGGGTTTGTCAGCAACAGCAAATGCTGCAATCAACCCGCTTATTCAAATCTTCAAACCGGTCAGTCCTCTGGCGTGGTTGCCGATTGTCACAATGGTTGTGTCGGCGCTTTATGTGACCAATGACGGCTGGTTCTCGAAATCGTTTTTGATCTCGGCGATTACGGTGACGCTGTGCTCACTTTGGCCAACGCTGATTAATACCGCGCTGGGCGTATCGTCCATCGACAAGGATTTGGTAAGCGTTTCCAAAGTCTTGAAAATGAGTACCTATTCCAAGATCACCAAGCTGGTCTTGCCGTCTGCACTGCCGCTGATCTTTACCGGTTTGCGTCTGTCGCTGGGCGTTGGATGGATGGTGCTGATCGCGGCTGAGATGCTTGCGCAGAACCCCGGATTGGGCAAATTCGTCTGGGACGAATTCCAGAACGGGTCAAGCCAATCGCTGGCGCGGATCATGGTTGCTGTGTTCACCATCGGCATCATCGGCTTCATGCTGGACCGGGTGATGTATGCGCTGCAGTCGATGTTCACCTTTTCGGCGAACCGGTGAGCGATATGAGCATTCTAAGCTTTTCCGACGTATCCAAAGGCTTTGGCGAAGGGACGCACCGCGCCGAAGTGCTCAAGGGGATCAACCTTGAGATTGAAGAGGGCGAGTTTGTTGCCATCCTCGGATTTTCCGGCACCGGGAAATCCACGCTGATGAACCTGATCGCCGGGCTTGAGATGCCTGATAGTGGTGAGGTCGCTTTCAAAGGCGCGCCCATCGCTGGACCGGGGCCCGAGCGCGGGCTGGTGTTTCAAAGCTACTCGCTGATGCCGTGGCTGACGGTGGGTGGCAATGTCGGGCTGGCAGTCGATGCGGTGTTCCCGAAACTGTCTAAGGCGGAACGTCAGGCCAAGATCGACCATTATGTCGGGATGGTTGGGCTGAGCCACGCGGTTTCGCGCCGTCCGGCGGAATTGTCGGGCGGGATGCGTCAGCGGGTTGCCGTGGCACGCGCCTTGGCGATGAACCCTGAGGTGCTGTTGCTGGACGAACCTTTGTCCGCGCTGGATGCGCTGACGCGGGCCAATCTGGCCGATGAGATTTTGGAGATTTGGGAGCAGGACAAGAAGACCTGCATCCTGATTACCAATGACGTGGATGAGGCGACTTTGCTGGCAGACCGCATTATCCCGCTGAACCCGGATGGCACGCTGGCCGACCCGGTCGCCGTCACTATCCCACGCCCTCGTGATCGCGGCGCGATGAACCACGACGAGACGTTCAAAGCCCTGCGCGCGCAGGTGACGAAGTATCTGATGGATGTCGGCGTGGCGGCGAAGGTCGAAGGCTCGCGCCTGTTGCCGAATGTGACGCCTATCCATGGGGTGCCTGCGGCGGTTGCCAAAGCGCAGGAAGGGATGATCGAGGAGCGGTTCCTCGACTTTTCGCAGCTTCACAAGGTGTATCCGACGCCCAAGGGGCCTCTGACGGTCGTCGAGGACTTTGATCTGAAGATCAACAAAGGTGAGTTTATCAGCCTGATTGGTCACTCGGGCTGCGGTAAGTCCACGGTTTTGACAATGGCGGCGGGTTTGAATGATATCTCGAAAGGGGCGATCAAATTGGATGGCCGTCACGTTCAGGGGGCAGATCCCGAACGCGCGGTTGTGTTTCAGTCGCCCAACCTCTTTCCGTGGCTGACGGCGAAAGAGAATGTCTCGATTGGGGTGGACCGGGTCTATCCCACGGCGAGCATGGCCGAGCGTCAGGACGTGGTGGAATACTATCTGGAACGTGTCGGTCTGGCCGACAGCATGGACAAGCAAGCGGCATCTTTGTCGAACGGCATGAAGCAGCGCGTGGGCATCGCCCGGGCCTTTGCGCTTTCGCCCAAACTGCTGCTGTTGGATGAGCCGTTCGGGATGCTTGACAGCCTGACGCGCTGGGAGCTTCAGGAAGTTCTGATGGAGGTCTGGTCGCGCACCAAAGTGACTGCGATTTGTGTGACCCATGACGTGGATGAAGCCATTCTTCTGGCCGACCGTGTCGTGATGATGACCAATGGTCCGCAGGCAACCATTGGCAAGATCGTTGATGTCGACTTGCCGCGTCCACGCACGCGCAAAGCGCTTTTAGAGCATCCCGACTACTACTCCTACCGTCAGGACGTGCTTGATTTTCTTGAGGAATACGAGCACGGCGCCAAGCCCAGATCCAAGCCAACGCCCGCCCCTGAGGCGGTCGCAGCGGAGTGAAAGCCATGACGCAGAACCTTATCATCATTGGGGCTGGTATGGCGACGGGGCGCGCAATCGAACACCTCGTCGAAAACGCCCCCGATGCCTTCAACATCACGCTTTTCAACGCAGAGCCGCGCGGGAACTACAACCGGATCATGCTTTCGCCGGTTCTGGCCGGGGACAAGACCTATGAAGAGATCATCACCCATGATGATGCCTGGTATGCCGAGCATGGTGTGACCTGTCGTTTTGGTGAGCGCGTGGCGAAGATCGACCGCGCGGCCAAGACCGTCACAGCAGCGAATGGCGACGTGTTGCCCTATGACAAGCTGATCTTCGGGACGGGGTCGAACCCGTTCATGATCCCTCTGCCGGGTCATGATCTGGAGGGTGTGATTGCCTACCGTGATCTAGAAGACACCGAACGTATGATGGCGATGGGGCCTGACAATAAGGTCGTCGTCATTGGCGGCGGTTTGCTGGGCCTTGAGGCTGCGGCAGGCATGGCCGCACGCGGTGTCGATGTCACGGTCGTGCACATCATGGGCCACCTGATGGAGCGGCAGCTGGACGAGGCCGCTGGGTATCTGTTGCGCAAGGCGCTGATTGATAAGGGCATTACCGTAAAATGCGCGGCCAACTCGAAGGAGATCCTTGGCGAGAACGGCAAGGTTCGCGCGTTGTTGCTGGATGATGGAACCGAGTTGCCCTGCGATTTGCTGGTGATGGCCGTGGGCATTCGCCCGAATATCGGGCTGGCGCAGGAAGCGGGCCTGGCGGTCGGTCGCGGCATCCATGTTGATGACCAGATGATTACATCTGATGCGGATGTGCTGGCTGTCGGGGAATGTGTCGAGCATGATGGCGCGCTCTTCGGTCTTGTTGCACCGCTATACGACCAGGCGGTCGTCGCGGCGCAAACACTTTTGGCGCAAGATGCGCAATTCGTTCAGAAAGAGATTTCGACAAAGCTGAAAGTCACGGGATGCGATCTGTTCAGTGCAGGCGATTTTGCCGATGGCGACGGACGCGAAGACATCGTTTTTCGTGATCCCGCGCGCGGTGTCTACCGCCGTCTGGTGATCGAAGATAACGCTGTGATCGGTGCGGTGATGTATGGTGATACCGCCGACAGCAACTGGTTCTTCAGCCTCATCAAGGACAAGACCGATATCGCGGACATGCGCGAGACCCTGATCTTTGGACCGGCCTATCAGGGGGGCGATACTGCGGACCCGCTCTTAGCCGTTGCAGCCTTACCGCGTGACGCGGAAATCTGTGGCTGTAACGGCATTTGCAAGGGTCAGATCGAGGATGCAATCTTGGCTGGCGCCGATGATTTGGCGGCCGTCAAGTCCACAACAAAGGCCTCGGCCTCTTGTGGGACGTGCACGGGGCTGGTCGAGCAGGTTTTGGCCGTCACGCTGGGCGATGACTTTGTGATGCCCGCCGCGCAGTCGGTTTGTGGCTGTACCGAGATGACCCATGAAGATGTGCGCCGGTTGATAAAGTCGCAAACGCTGACCTCGCTGGCGGCTGTGATGCAGGAATGCGGATGGAAGACGTCTTGTGGGTGCCATGTGTGCCGTCCGGCGCTCAACTTCTATCTGCTGGCGGACTGGCCGCTGGAGTATCAGGACGACCCGCAGAGCCGATTTATCAATGAACGCAAGCACGCCAACATCCAGAAGGACGGCACGTTCAGCGTTGTGCCGCGCATGTGGGGCGGGATCACCAACGGCAACGAGCTGCGCGCGATTGCCGACGCGGCGGATAAGTACAACGTGCCGACGGTGAAGGTCACGGGCGGTCAGCGGATCGACCTGCTGGGTGTGAAGGGCGAGGATTTGCCGGCCATCTGGGCCGATCTGAATGCTGTTGGAATGGTGTCTGGCCATGCCTATTCTAAAGGGCTGCGCACGGTGAAAACATGTGTCGGCACCGATCACTGCCGGTTTGGGACGCAAGACAGCACCGGGCTGGGGATCAAGCTGGAGAAGGCGCTTTGGGGGTCATGGACGCCTCATAAGGTGAAGCTGGCCGTGTCTGGCTGCCCGCGCAATTGTGCGGAGGCGACTTGCAAGGACGTGGGCGTGATCTGCGTGGACAGTGGGTATGAGGTGAGTGTGGGCGGGGCTGCGGGGATGGATCTAAAAGAGACCGAAGCCCTTGCAAAAGCGCCCACAGAGCAAGAGGCGATTGATCTGACGATTGCCTTTGTTCAGCTTTATCGCGAACACGCCAAATACCTCGACCGGCCCTATAAATTCATCGCCAAGTTTGGCCTTGATTGGGTGAAAGAGCGCGTTGTCGATGATCTGGACGAGCGCGCGGCTTTGATCGAGCGGTTTGAGCTGTCGCAATCCATCTATCGCAAGGACCCTTGGGCCGAGCATGTCACCCAGAAGGCTGACAGCTACCAACCCCTCGCAAATCTGATGCTGGAGGCTGCGGAATGACCAACTGGATCGACATCGCTGACCTGAATGAAGTGCCCCGCCGTGGCGCGCGCGTGGTCAAAACCCGTGACGGCTGTGTTGCGATCTTTCGCACTGCCGCGGACGAGGTCTTCGCCTTGGACAATGTTTGCCCGCATAAGCAAGGCCCCTTGGCGGACGGCATTGTGCATGGCGCTTCGGTGACCTGTCCGCTGCATAACTGGGTGATCTCGTTGGAAACGGGTCTGGTGCAGGGTGAAGACAATGGGCAGGTTTCGACATACCCGGCCCGTGTCGACGGCGGGCGCATCCTTCTGGATGCAACCTTCCTGCGCGCGCGAGCTGTCGCATGAGCCTGACCCGCACCACATGCCCCTATTGCGGCGTGGGCTGCGGAGTTTTGGCGGGCGCTGATGGCACAATCAAAGGCGATCCTGAGCATCCGGCGAATTTCGGGCGGCTGTGTTCGAAAGGGGCGGCCTTAGGGCAAACGATTGATCTGGACGGCCGTTTGCTGGCCCCGCAGATAAACGGTGCAACGGTCAGCTGGGATGCTGCACTGGATCGTCTGGCGGATGAGTTCACGCAGGCCATAGATCAGCACGGGCCCGATAGCGTTGCGTTCTACGTCTCGGGCCAATTGCTGACCGAGGACTATTACCTCGCCAACAAGCTGATGAAAGGCTTTATCGGATCAGCAAATATCGACACGAATTCAAGGCTTTGTATGGCCTCTTCGGTTGCGGGGCATAAACGTGCTTTCGGGACGGATACGGTGCCGAACACCTATGAAGACCTTGAACAGGCCGATCTTTTAGTGCTTGTCGGCTCAAACTTGGCATGGTGTCACCCGGTGCTGCACCAGCGTATTCAGGATGCCAAAGCCAAGCGCCCTGAGCTTAAAGTGGTCAATGTCGATCCGCGCCGTACGGCGACCTGCGATCTGGCGGATATGCATCTGCGCATCCGACCCGATGGAGACACCGCCCTTTTCAATGGATTGCTTGCCCATTTGGCAGATGTCGGCAGCATTAGTACATCATATGTCGCAGAGCATGTGACGGGCGCTGAGGTTGCCATTGAGACCGCGCGCAGCTCTGACCCCGCACAGAGCGGTCTGTCCACAGACGAGATCGCGGCCTTCTATCGGATGTGGGCGGGCACGCAGAAGGTTGTCACGCTTTACTCACAAGGTGTGAACCAGTCGGAATGCGGCACGGACAAGGTCAACGCGATCTTGAATTGTCACCTTGTGACAGGTCGCATTGGGCAACCGGGTTGCGGGCCGTTTTCGCTGACAGGTCAACCCAACGCGATGGGCGGGCGGGAAGTTGGTGGTTTGGCCAACATGCTGGCCAACCATCTTGATCTTGAGAATGCAGACCACCGCGAAACCGTTCAAAGCTTTTGGAAAAGCCCGACGATTGCGGCAAGGCCGGGCCTGAAAGCTGTTGATCTGTTTCAGGCCTGTGCGGATGGCACGATCAAGGCGCTTTGGGTGATGTCGACCAATCCTGCGGTGTCGATGCCAGATGCCGATGCGGTTGCTGCCGCAATCAAGTCTGTGCCGTTTGTTGCCGTCTCTGATATCATGGCCCGTACGGATACGGGCGATCTGGCCGATGTGCTGTTGCCCGCGACGGCCTGGGGCGAAAAAGACGGCACTGTCACAAATTCCGAGCGCCGCGTCTCGCGCCAGCGCGCTTTTCTGCCATCGCCCGGCGAGGCCCGGCCCGATTGGCAAATCATTGCAGATGTTGCAGCGCGCATGGGCTGGGCTGAGGCATTTTCATACCAGACCCCGGCGGAGGTTTTCGCTGAATATGTGCGCCTGTCGGGCGCCGCTGCAGCGTTCGGCAAAGACCTTGATCTGAGCATTTTTGCCGATGCGGATTACGCGTCTCTTTTGCCAACGCAATGGCCGCAAGACGGGCGGCGTTTCTTTGCGGAGGGTGGTTTCTACCACGCTGATGGCAAAGCGAGGATGATCGCCGTGGATGCCCCCGTGCAGGTGGCAAGAACAGGTTTCACCCTGAATACAGGGCGCAATCGCGATCAGTGGCACACGATGACGCGCACTGGAAAGGCCGCTCGTTTGGGTGCGCATCTGGCGGAACCCTATGTGCAAATCCACCCCCTTGATGCCGCTGATCTTGGGCTGTCCGAGGGAGATCTGGTTGCGCTGCAGAACCCGCAAGGCGATGCAATCCTGCGGGCATGGATCACCGATCAGACAGCGCGAAAAGCCCTTTTTGCGCCCATGCATTGGACCGGACAACGTAGCGCGAATGGACGGGTCAACGTCCTTGCTGCTTCAGTGGTGGATCCGGTGTCAGGGCAACCTGCGCTGAAGCGTATTACGACGCAGGCACGCCGGTTTGACGCGGCCTGGTATGGCTTTGCGGTCTCTACTGCGCAAATCCGGCCAGAGGCGGACTATGCTGCGGTGTCACATATTCCAACTGGCTGGCAGGCCGAGTTTGCCGGGCTGTCGCAGCCCGATGACTTTGAGATGCTTGCCGCGCATCTCACCAATCAGGACGGTGATGTTGCTGTGCTTGAAGATCCGCAATCTGGGCAGACACGGATTGCGATTACCCGTGATGACGTTTTGCAGGCGCTCTTTTTTGCCAGCCCGCGCCCGGTTGCGTTGGCGCGCAGCCATGCGGCGTCGTTGGTGGGGACGTCTTGTGCGGCTCTTACGGCCCTTTCGGGACGCCCGAGTGCGGATCAGCCTGATCCAGGCGTCACAATCTGTGCATGCATGGGCGTTGGTGTGAACACTGTCCGTGATGCGATCCGTGGGGGCGCGCAGACGGTTGAAGCAATCGGAACTGCAACCTGTGCCGGTACCAATTGCGGCGCCTGCAAGCCCGAGCTTGCGGGGTTGCTGAACCTTCCTGATTTGCGGATCGCAGCGGAATGACGCTGGCTCCGTTCATACGCATCGTTGCGCAAGGCAAGGGCCGTGCCCGCGCTTTGACGCAGGATGAAGCACAAGACGCCATGACGGTTATCCTGAACGAAGTGGCAGCGCCTGAAGCCGTTGGGGCCTTGTTGATGGTGTTGCGTCTGCGTGGTGAAACAGATGCCGAGATTGCCGGTTTTACGGCTGCTTTGCGTGCTTCTGTTGCGCCCAACCTGCCAAAAGCCGATCTGGATTGGCCTTGCTATGCGGCGGGCCGCACGCGGGGTGCACCGCTTTTTCTGCTGGCCGCCAAGTTGGTGTCGCAGGCGGGTTATCGCGTGATGCTGCACGGCGCGAATTCGCATCAACAGGATGTGGCCAATGTACGCGCGGCATTAGCGGCGACAGGATTGCTGAGCGAAAGACTGATGTATTATCCGCTTGAAGTGTTGAGCCCGGTTGCACAAGGTTTACTGGGCTTGCGCGCGACATTTGGGCTACGCTCTTGCATCAATACGGTTTTGCGGATGTGGAACCCCGCCGATGCTGCGGCAAGCGTGCAAGGGGTGTTTCACCCTTCCTATCGCGGCCTTCAGGCCAATGCGGCAGCGGCGCTTGGTCAGCAGCACCTAACGGTTATCAAAGGCGGTGGCGGTGAATTTGAGCGTAATCCAGCGAAGGATATCGCTGTTTTTGGTTTGCAGGACGGTGTGCATCTTTCTGAGATTGCGCCTGCTCTGCTGGATGAAACGCGCCGTTTGCACGAGCCCGATCAGCAAACCGATCTGGTGGCTCTTTGGGCGGGTGATCTGCGTGATGACTTTGCCGAGGCGACTGTGATCGCAACTGCAGGTCTTGCGCTTTGGACATTGAAAGCCGCTCCGACAGTCCAAAAGGCAGACGATCTTGCGCGTCGCCTTTGGCAGTCGCGCCACACTTCTGAAAGGAAAAGTGCATGAAGACATTCCCAATGTTTTTGCAGATGAAAGACCGCAAGGTCGTCATCGCGGGTGGCGGCGAACAGGCTGCGCAAAAGACCCGGCTTATCCTGAAAACCGAAGCCCGGATCGAGGTGTTGGCCCCGGAGTTGGAAGACGAGTTGGCTGGTTTGGCGGATGCCGGGCGTATTGTGCATTGCACACAGGCACCAACGCCTCAAAGCTTTGAAGGCAGCACACTGGCTTTTGTCGCCACTGGTTGCCCTGGTGCGGATATGGCTTTGCATAGCTTGGCAAAACTGGGGGGTGCCACGGTGAATGTGGTCGATCAACCGGCGCTTTGCGATGCGCTGACACCCTCGATTGTGGATCGTGACCCGGTCGTTATCGCCATCGGCACCGAAGGAACGGCGCCCGTTCTTGCCCGTCAGATCAAGACGCAGATGGAGCAAGCACTTGAGCCGCGCTTGGGGGAATTGGCGGCTTTGGCGGGACGGTTGCGCCATGCGGCCATGGCCCGTCTTGCGCCGCGTGACCGGCGCGACCTGTGGCGGTGGGTTTTCAAAGGTGCGCCGCGCAAAGCGTTCGCGCGCGGGTCCGAGCGGGAGGCGGCGCGGCTTATCAAGGACGCGATCCAGACCGGTGATGTGGGACAAAGCGCTGGTGGCAGCGTCGCCTTGGTTGGCGCAGGGCCAGGTGCGAAAGACCTGATTACCCTGCGGGGTGTGCAGCGCCTGCAAGAAGCAGATGTGATCTTTTACGATCGCCTGGTTGATCCGGAGATCCTTGAGTTGGCCCGCCGGGATGCAGAGCGCGTTTATGTTGGCAAGAAGCCAGGCTGTCACGCATGGCCACAATCCAAGATCACCAACATGCTGGTGAGCGCAGCCCAGCACGGGCAACGCGTTGTGCGTTTGAAATGTGGTGATCCGGGTATTTTCGCCCGTGGCGCCGAAGAATTGGCCGCTCTTGAGGAGGCTGGTATCGCGGTGGAGATCGTGCCGGGTGTGACTGCGGCCAGTGGTGCAGCGGCTGCATCGGGCCAGATGCTGACCGAGCGGGGAGAGATCGACCAGTTGGTCCTGACCACGGGACATCTGGATGACGGTCCTCATGCGCCCGATTGGCTGGCGCAATTGAAACCGGGTGCTTGTGTTGCGCTTTACATGGCCGTGTCATCAGCGCCGATGATCGAGCAGAAACTGCGCGGGTCCGCATTTGGCAAATTGGTTGAGATTGAAATCGTCGCTGACGCACAGCGTGCCAATCAGAAGATCCTGACATGCGCGCCGGGTCAACTTGCTGCGACGCTTAAGCACAATGACATTCACAACTCGGCGATGATTTTTCTGCGACTGCCTAAATCAGCTGTTCAGCCGGTCCGGCAACCGCTTCGGATTGTCGAACCAGCGTAAGATCAATCGCCGTCAGCCACACCTTGTGCGCGCATCTTGGCGCGGCGGGCGCGGTAGCTGGGCAGGATGACCAGAAGGATTGCGATCACCAGCAGGCCAAGGGTCATCGGGCGTTCCCAGATAAAGGACACGCCGTCATAAAGCTGCATCGAGCGGGAGAAGTTATCCTCGAGCATGCCGCCCAGAATGAAGCCGATCAGAAGCGGGGCGAGCGGGTAATCTGCAAAGCGCAGGATCGTCGCGAAGATGCCGAACCCGACCAGCAAAAGCAGTTCAGTCGCGTTGTTCTGGCCGATATAGGCGCCCATCAGGGTGAAGAACAAGATGAACGGGATCAGGTAGTTGCGCGGCACCGACAGCACTTTGGCGATGTACGGGATCAGCGGCAGGTTCAGGATCAACAGTACCAGATTGCCGATGAACATCGACATGATGACAGCCCAGAAGACCTGAGGCTCGTCCAGCATCAGGCGCGGGCCGGGCGTGACGTTTAGCGCGATCAGCGCGCCCAACAGGATCGCTGTGGTGCCCGAGCCGGGGATGCCGAGGGTGAGGAGCGGCACGAAAGAGCCTGTGCAAGCTGCGTTATTGGCGGTTTCAGGAGCGGCGAGGCCTTTGATCGAGCCTTTGCCGAACTCTTCCTGTTCTTTCTTGGGGGCGATGTTGCGTTCAACGGCATAGCCCAAAAAGGAGGCGATGGTTGCGCCGGCGCCCGGCAGAACACCGATGAAAAAGCCTTGGATTGATTGGCGTCCGATCACGGGTGCGATGGATTTTGCTTCCTGTCGCGTGATGCGGAGATCTTTGATTTCGCCATCTGCCGAGCCTGCGTCTTTTGGCTTCAGAACAAGAAACAGTGCCTCGGGCAGGGCAAACATGGCCATGGCCAGCGTGATAAAGCCAAACCCCGATTGCAGGTCCATCAGCCCCATCGTGAAGCGCGGTTGATTGAACAGCGCACCTTCACCGACCGTTGCCATGATGAGGCCAAGCAGTGTCATTAGCATTGCCTTGGCGACTTGCCCCGTGCCAGCAAACGCGGCGATGGCCGAGAGGCCGACGACCATCAGTGCGAAGTATTCCGCTGAATGAAACAACAGTGCGACCGATGACAGCATCGGTGCGAAAACCATCAAAAGCAATGCGCCGATGGTGCCGCCTGCAAAGCTTGCAATAGCGGCGATGGTCAGCGCCTTGCCCGCCTTGCCTTGCCGTGCCATCGGATAGCCGTCGAAACTGGAAGCTACAGTGCCCGCGACACCCGGCGCATTGAGCAGGATCGACGAGGTGGAGCCGCCGAAGATGGCCCCGTAATAGACACCTGCGAGCAGGATCAGCGCGGCGGAGGGATCGCCCATCGATATGGCGACGGGGATCATGATCGCGATGATCGACATCGGCCCAAGGCCGGGTAGCATGCCGATAAATGTACCGATCAGGCAGCCGCCGATCACCATCAGAAGGTTTTGCAGCGAGAGCGCCGTTTGCAGGCCAATCAGAAGTCCTTCGAGCATGTCAGCCTCCTACCAGAAAGCCGGGCAGCGGGCGCAGGAAAATGCCCAGAACGACTTGGACCAGATACCACACGATGCCGGTTGCGATGCCTGATACCAACAGCATCATGATCCAGCGTCGTTCGCCCAGAATGAAGGACCCACCGACAAGGAAGCCAACTGTGGAAAACAGGAAACCCGCCGGGCGCAGCAAAAGGGCGTAAGCCACCATGAGGCCCAGAAGCATCAGGGCCTGACCTATTTTGTAATCTCCAAGGCGGCGATAATCGATGTCACCGATTTTCTGTTCGCTTTTTTCGATCCCAAGCAGGATGACGAGGGCTGCAACGATCGCAAGGACCGAAAGCACCTTTGGAAAGGTCGAGGGCCAGATTGGGTTGCGCCGCATGAAGGGTGCGAGTGCATCGTCCATCGTGAACCAAGCCGCATACCCGTAGATCAGGCAGATGCCGAGCAAAACAAGTGCAATCCAGCGATCCAGCGCCATGATGCCCTCCGGTGCGAGTAGGGAAAAGAAAAGCGGGGCGTGATGTGGTTCACGCCCCGCTTAGAGGGTGTTTCTAGAGGAAGCCCAGCTTCTTCATCAAATCGCCGATGACCTTTTCCTGCTCTTCAAGGAAGGCCTGAAAATCATCGCCGCTGTTGTGGATATTGACCCAACCGTTGCGTGCGCGCACTTCTTCCCACTCGGGGGTGTCGTACATCTTCATGATCGCGTCCTGATAGGCCGTGACCTTTTCTTCGGGCAGGCCTGGTGCGCCAAAGAACCCACGCCAGTTGACGAAGGTCATGTCGATGCCTTGCTCTTTCATGGTCATCGCGTCCTCGGCAGCGCCGACGCGCTCATCGGCGGTGACACCGATGATTTTCACTTCGCCCGCATTGGCCAGATCAACAGCTTCGGAGAACCCCGTCGAAAGGGCTGCAATCTCGCCTGACAGCAGGGCTGCCATGGCTTTGCCGCCTGCGTCATAGGGGATGTATTTCACGCCCAACGCATCCCGTCCTGCTGATTCCATCACCATTGCCGCCACAAGGTGGTCCATACCGCCAGGCACCGAGCCACCGCCGATGGCAGTGTTGTTGGGGTCAGCGTCATAGGCGGCCAGAAGGTCTTCCATGGTGTTGATGGGGCTGTCTTTGCCCACAACGATAGCGGCGTAGTCACCAATGGTGCCTGCGATCAGTGTGAGATCCCGGAAGCTTTGGGGGAACACGCCTGTCAATGAGCGGATCACGATCGGGGTCGAGTTGACCATAAGCGTGCCGTGGTTGCTTTCGGCATTTTCAATAAGATAGCCGATGGCTTTACCACCGCCGCCGCCGGACATGTTTTCATAGGATGCAGTGCCCACAAGGCCCGCGTTCGTCAGAGCCTCACCTGTGCCGCGTGCCGTGCCGTCCCAACCGCCACCGGCACCGCCGGGGATCAGGAAGTGAATGCTGTCGACGACCTGATGACCGTCGGCGTGTGCCGGAGCGGTAAAACCAAGCATCGCAATGGCAGCGGCCATCACGGCGCGGCGGCCAAGTTTAAAATTTGTCATGTAGTCCTCCCATTTGACAATTCTGCGCTTTGGCAAAAATTGTGACGCCTCACGATGGGAAGTGCGCAAGGCGGTGTCAAGCACTTGGAGGGCGCTTTTTTAACCGGTTCATCGGGAAGAAAGTGGCTGGGGTGGTAGGATTCGAACCTACGATACACGGTACCAAAAACCGATGCCTTACCGCTTGGCTACACCCCAACGTAGGCGGCTAAATACGCAGGCTGCGGGGGGTAATCAAGTGCGTTTTCGCAAAAAGTGCAGACAGAGTTATTCCCGCTCGGCGTCGCGGTCGAGCAGGTCACTCTCTGCCTGCGCGCTGCGTTCATCGTCGATGATCTTGGACAGCTCCTTATCGGCTGTCGCGCTGACCTCTGTTGGCTCTGCTGCGACAGGTTTGGCAGGTGCCTTTTTAGTGGTGTCCGAGGTGGGTGCCGCATCGCCCAGGTCGCTGATGAGACGGTACGTTGGCTCGGGCATTGCGATGTCGTTGGCGGTGAGGGCGGCCATGACCATGCGAATGGCCTCGCCGCGTGCAGCTACGAAGCTGGTTTCGTGCTGGGCGATCCAACCGGTGACGCGCAAGGTGACGGTGCTGTCACCGATGCCTTCGACCCAGCAGTTGGGTGCAGGCTCTGGCAACACGAAAGGCAGGTTTTCGATGGTTTTCTGTGCAATGTCGCGCGCTGTTGCAAAGTCTTCGTCCGGCGCGATGCCCAGATCGAACAGAAAGCGGCGTTCATCATTGCGGGTGTAATTGACGATACGGCTTTTGAAGACGGTCGCATTGGGAATGTGGATGTGGTTGCCATCAAAGCTCAGCAGGATCGTTGCGCGGCTAGTAAGGCGGATCACTTTACCGATATCGCCTTCGATTTCGACGGTGTCATTGGGGCGGAACGGCTGGCGGATCGACAGCATGATCGAGGCGATAAAGTTCTCGACCGTGTCGCGCACGGCAAAACCGATGGCCAGACCAACGATACCGGCCGCACCGAGGATGGTGGACAGCAGTGCTGTCGCGTTGAGGATATCAAGCGCGACGACAAGTCCGCCGATCATGAAGGCCAGCCGGACCAACTGACGGTAAATGTTGGCGATGAATTTGTTCGGAGCGAGCCTGTCCCAGGGTTGGCGCATCCGAGCGATCACGATGCCTGCGACAAGAACGATCAAAAATGCCAGCAAAGCAATCAGCGCGAGCGGTATGAAAGCGACCAGCTGGCTGAACCGAGCCTGAAACCGCTCGACCGCGGGGTTCAGGCGTTCAACCACATCTGTGGTTTCAAGCACGTTGTTTTCAATTGCAACGACGCCTTCAACACGACCGGCCAGATCGGTCAGACGGTCGGCTGCGACTGCATCAAGTGTCGTGCCGCGCAATGTGACAATGCCGTTAGAGACGGTCACGGTGACGTCGCGATAACCCTCCAGCTCGTTCAGGATACCGCGAATACGGCTTGCGATCGCTGCATCTTGAGCGGTGCTATCCTCGACTGTGATCGTGCCGGTGGGCTGTTCAATGGTTTCTTGTGCAGTACCTGCAGGCGGCAGGAAAATGCACAAGCAGAGACATAAGGCGAGGGTCAAAAACAAGCGCATAAAATGAGGTCCGCATCAATTTGCGGTCAGAATAAGCGCTTGGGGCGGCGTGTAAATGTCAGATCGTCTGATCGTAGTCGCCGACCGAGGATTCGGTGCGAATGACTGCGTCGATGTCGGCAAAAATTGCCCGCATCTCGGCATCGCTTTCGGGGCTTTCGCAGACCACCACCAGATTGGGCGTATTGGACGATGCGCGTACCAATCCCCACGCGCCGTTATCCAGGATCACGCGGGCGCCGTTGACGGTGACGACCTGCGCGATCTTTCGGTCTGCAATGGTCTCGCCCGCCTCATGTTTGGCGACGAGCTTGGCGACAAGTCGCTCCAGCACATCGTATTTCTCCAAGTCGGCGCAGTAGGGCGACATCGTGGGCGTTGCGAAGGTCTGCGGCAAGGCTTTGCGCAGATCAGACATGGACATATCGGGGTTGCGGTCCATTAGTTTGCAGATTTCGACCGCGACGCGCATGCCGCAGTCGTAGCCGCGCCCGATAGGTTCGGCGAGGAAGTAGTGGCCCGATTTCTCAAAACCTGCCAGCGCGCCGATTTCTCGGACGCGCCGCTTCATATGGCTGTGACCGGTTTTCCAGTAATCGGCTTTGACGCCGTGCTTTTGCAGCTCTGGATCTGATGCGAAAAGGCCTGTGGATTTCACATCGGCCACGAAGGTGGAACCGGGGTAAATCTTAGCCAGGTCACGGGCCATGATGACGCCGACCTTATCGGCAAAAATCTCTTCGCCCTCGTTGTCGACAACGCCGCAGCGGTCGCCGTCGCCGTCAAACCCGAGCGCAAAATCCGCGCCTGAGGCCTTCACGCTATCAGACATATCGTGCAGCATTTCCATGGCTTCGGGGTTCGGGTTGTAGTTGGGAAACGTGTAGTCCAGCTCGTTGTGAGAGGGCACAATTTCGACGCCCAGGCGTTCAAAGACATCCGGTGCGAAGGCCGAAGCGGTCCCGTTGCCTGTCGCGCAAACGACCTTGAGCTTGCGGGTCATTTTGAAATCACCCACGAGGTCATCCAGATAGGCTTCGCGCATGCCGTCGATAAATTCGTAAGAGCCGCCCTCGCGCGCGACACCTTCGCCGTTCAACACGATATCGCGCAACTCGCCCATCTCATCGGGGCCGTGGGTTAGGGGGCGATCAAAGCCCATCTTCACGCCGGTCCAGCCATTGGGATTGTGGCTGGCGGTGACCATGGCAACGGCTGGCAAGTCGAGGTGGAACTGTGCAAAATAGGCCATAGGCGAAAGGGCAGGGCCGATATCCTTGACGGCGATGCCCGCCTGCATGAGCCCCAGCATCAGTGCGTTTTTGATCGATAAAGAGTAGTCGCGGTAGTCATTGCCAACGGCAATCTCGGGCTTGATGCCACGCTTGTGCATTTGCGTGCCAAGGCCAAGACCCAAGGCTGTGATCCCCGCCAGATTGATCTCTTCGGGGTATTTCCAGCGCGCGTCATATTCGCGAAAACCTGTCGGCGTTATCATTGCGTCGCGTAGGAAGGTCCAAGTGTTCGGGGTGACAGTAGTCGCTGGTTTGGTCACGGGATTGGCTCTCTTTTTCAAAGACGAATGGGATCGGTCTTTGCCAACCTATCGAAAGCCATCAGGGTTTCAATCAAACTGTCCATCTGGCTGAGCGGAATCATGTTCGGCCCGTCAGAGGGCGCGGTATCAGGGGCTTCGTGCGTTTCGATGAAAACCGCAGCAATGCCCAAAGACACAGCAGACCGCGCCATAACTGGCGCAAATTCACGCTGACCGCCGCTTGAGCCACCCTGTCCGCCGGGTTGTTGCACCGAATGGGTGGCATCCATCACGACCGGATAGCCGGTCTGCATCATACGCGGCAATCCGCGCATATCGGCGACGAGTGTGTTGTAGCCGAACGATGTGCCACGCTCGGTGAGCAAAAGCCGCTCATTGCCGGTTGAGGCAAGCTTGTCGGCGACGTTGTCCATGTCCCAAGGGGCCAGGAACTGCCCTTTCTTGACGTTGATCGCAGCTCCGGTTTGCGCTGCCGCCAAAAGCAGGTCGGTCTGGCGGCACAGGAACGCTGGGATTTGCAGGACGTCGCACACCTGGGCGACGGGGGCGCATTGGTCGGCGGTGTGCACGTCGGTCAAAGTGGGGACATGCAGCGTGTCGCCAACCGCTTGCATCACCGCCAGACCTTCATCAATGCCAAGGCCGCGTTTTCCCGAAAGAGACGTGCGGTTGGCCTTGTCAAAAGAGCCCTTGAAGATGAACTGTGCGCCGTTCCGGGCGCACACCTCTTTCATGGTGCCCGCAATCATCTGGGCGTGATCCACGCTTTCCAGTTGGCATGGCCCCGCGATGACAGTCAGGGGATGATCGTTGCCGACCTGAAGGCCGCGGATATCGACAGTTTTCATTTAGGATGTAACCTGTTCGCGCAGGATCGACGCAGTGAGCGAGACCATCAGATAGATACCCGCAAAAATGATGAAGGCGAGAAGCGTATTTTCGAATTTGCGGGGGTAGGCGGCCTCATCGGGTGCGGTGGGAGACACGCCCAGCGAGAGATAGCGCACCTGCCGGTTTGCCTCGATCCGGGCGGTCTCCATCTGTTGGAGCGCCCCTTGTAGCAAGCCGTCACGGGTTTGCAGGTCAATCTCGGCGCGGCGTAGCTCGGCATTCTTGGTTGCGAGTGACACGCCGTCATTGCTGGCGACGGTGAGTTGTGTCCGCAAGCTCGTGATGAGCGCCTCAAGACGCCGGATATCGGCGCGGACGCCTTCGACACGTGCAGCGTTTGGTTGAGCGTTGTCGAGCAGAGCTTGAAGTTGAAGCTCTTTCTCTTGCAGTTCAGTTTGACGCTGCGCAACCTGACTGTTGATTGTTGCAACCTCTGTCAGCGGGTCGATCGTTTCGATTGTGCGTTGAATTTCAACAAGCCGGTCAAGGGCCGCGTCGCGTTCTGCAAGAGCTTCCTCAAAGCTTTCCCGGGCCCCTTTCATCTGGTCTTCGCGGACCCGCTGCGTGATGCTGTCGACCCGCGCTTCGGCGTAGGAAATCAATTTGCGGGCCCATTCCTCGGAGGATTCTGGATCAGCGGCGATCACCTCCATCTTGATGATGCCTTCGGTTGGATCATAGCCGATCTTCACATTGCGCTTATAAAGCTTATATGCCTGTTCATCGGTTGCATCAGGCGCAAGGCGCTGGATCGCGTCGATTTCATCCCGTGCAAAATGCGCCTTGAAGCCAAGGTCTTCATCGAGACGCTGCATGGCTTCGCGGGACGTCAGATAGCCTTGTACGGCGATGCTGTCCTGTACGGTTGCCAGCTGCGAGCTGCCAAACATGCTGCCCAGTGATCCGGCGCCTGCACTTTCGGCCTGTTGAATGATGAATTCAGAGTTGGTCGCATATAGCGGTGTGGCGATGATGTAGAAATAATAGCCTGCCAGCAATGTCGGCAGGAAAACGAAAAAGCTGATGCGTGAGATCAGCAGGGCCATCTTGCGACGGCGTCGCTTGGCGATATCGCGTTGGATCATCACGATTCCGCTCACGCGTTCATTCGCGCTGCTCATCAGATCCGTGGAGGGCAGCGTGTTGTCTCCAGACGGCACTGTTTGCGGCAGTTGCACCGGCGTTTCATCGCTGCCGTCATCAGGAACGACAAGCTGCAACATGTTGGAGCGTTGGAACGGATCAATCCCCTTGGCCCGCAGCAAGCGGACGGCATCAAAGTCAGATGTTGGGGCAAGTCCATGCTTTTGTGCGACCCGACGCGCCATGCGTAGCTGACGCCCGGTCAGTCCTTCGTGGCGGATGGCGTCGATGTCTTGGTCGGTGGCCTGATCGGGGGCTTTGACAGCGTCTTGCGGCGCTGCGGGCGCAGGTGCCGCGCGGCCAGCAACGCTGGCTTCTTGCGGTGCCGGTGCCGGAGTGGGCGACGCGATAGGTGCTTCAACCGGGTCTTGAACAGGCGCATCTGCCCGCGCAGGAGAGCCCAGTGCGCCGGTTCGACGGATCCTGAATTTTTTAGCCTTGGGCTTCGTAGTCATAGAGCTGTTTCGCTTCTTCCAAGGTGTCAAACATATGCAATCGCCCTTCGCGCAGCACGGCGGCAGAGCGGGCAAATTTTTCAAGCGTCGCGGCTTGGTGCGATACGATAATCACAGTTGTCGTCCGCAGCCGCTCTTTGAGGATCGCACCTGCTTTGCGATTGAATTCAACGTCGGTCGTGCCGGGCATGCCTTCGTCGATCAGGTAGATATCAAAATCGAGCGCCAGAAGCAGTGCGAATGTAAAGCGCGCGCGCATGCCCTGGCTGTACGTGCCGACGGGCATATCAAAATATTCCGCGATCCCGCAGAGCCAGCGGCAAAAGGCTTCGACATAGTCCGGGTCCAGCCCGTAGAGCCGCGCAATGTAGCGCGAATTTTCCATCGCAGACTGGCGCCCGATAACGCCGCCCATAAAGCCCAAGGGGAACGACACGCGGCAGTTCCGGCGGATTTCGCCCTCGTCGGGTTTCTCAAGGCCCGCCATCATGTTCACAAGCGTCGTCTTGCCGGTGCCATTGGGGGCCAAAATACCCAGCGAATTGCCCAACTCCACACGAAATGAAGCGCGTTCAAGGATCACCTTGCGCTGTTTGCCTGTCCAAAAGGACTTACTGACATTATCAAACTCGAGCATCCACTCGCACTCCGGCACTGCCTCGTGGGCCGTCCATCCTTAACGGATTGTTGCGTTTCGACCGGTTTATACCGTCTTTCTGGCGACATTATGTCGGATACGGGCCCTATAGGGCAACTCACAAAGCGGCAAGGGGCGAATATGCCTCGTATTTGACTAAAGTTCCTGTTTTTCGACCTTCAGGATTTTGCCCGCAATAATGGCGACCGCAGCTGCAAAGAACGACAGCAAAGCGCCCATTTTGGCTGCATCCTGCACGGCACCCACCGGGAACGCGACGGACGCGATGAAGAGCGACACGGTAAAGCCGATGGCTGCAACACACCCGATCACGAAAAGATCGGATGTTTTCATACCCACGGGCAGGCCAAGCTTGAGCGGATAGGCAGCGATATAGCCCAACACCAACACACCGATGGGTTTGCCGATCAAGAGCCCGGCGAGGACAAGCCATGTCGGTTCACTGATCGACGAAAACGCGACACCGGCGTTCATCAGCCCAAAGAAGAACAAGATCACCTCAACTGGGCGTTTGAGCAGGTGTTCGGAGTGGTTCAGCAAATCGGTCAGATACTTCTCGGCCTCTGCGAAGATGCCAAATGCACGGTCGGCATGGGGCAGGGTTGGCACGATGGGCAGTAAACCCAAGGCGGGGTGCAAGCCACTTTCCTGAAAGCCATACCAGCTAAGCACGCCGGCAAAGAGATAGGGCCAGAAAGACAGTTTATTGCGTGTCCAGGTCGAGTTTGGACGCGTTTGCTTGCCGCGATCCAAGCGACGTGGAAGCCAATTAAAGAGAACAAAAACTCCGACCGCAGAGAATATCGACAGCAGCAACCAGATCGGTGCCAGATCACCTTCTGGATAGAAGATTGCGAGGATAATCAAGCCCGCGGCATCATCGGCGATGGCCAGCAACAAAAGGAACCGCACGGCGGGATGGCCTGCGCCAAAGACGATGCGCCCGACCAGATAGCTGAAGGCGATATCGGTGGCCGTCGGAATCGCCCAACCGCGAGCAACCGCATCATAAACATCGCTTCCCAAAAATGCGGCGAGGCCAAGATAGATCGTGATCGGGCCGATCATACCACCCAGGGTCGCGAAAAGAGGTGTCGCCGCTTTTCTTCCGCGCAAGGCACCGTTTTTCAGGATAATCGCTTCCCAAACTTCCTTGGCAGCAATTGCAAAGAAAAAGGCCATTAGCAGGTCGTTGACGAGGTAATGCAGGCTTAAAACGCGCTCGGCGCCGCCATGATCGTATTTCTCGGCCCCGTGGCCATAGGCATGAAACCAGTGGTCATACTTCGCGCCCACAATATCATTGAACCAAAGCGGGGTTTCGGCGAAGTGGTGATACCCATCCATATCGATATTGGCCCAGACCAGCGCGATCAAAGCGCCCAAAATCAGCAGGATCGAGTAGTTGATGACAAAATTCCAAACGCGATACATGCAAATCTCCTGCGGTCGTGCACGCCATACTGGGCGATGCGGCGCGACGGAGCAAGCTTTGACATGCAGGCGCTTTTTGAAAGACGCGGTGTGCTCGTCATGAAAGCACTTATTCGAGATCTGGAGAACTGCGCGTTATGTGCGCCTCGTTTTGCTGCCACCGCAACGCGGCATCGTCCCAATCCGGTGATCTGGTTTCAGCCTGGCGCGCGGGTTTTGATCGCCAGCCAAGCCCCCGGTTTGCGGGTGCATGAGGCCAATACGCCGTTCTGGGATCAATCGGGTGTTCGTTTGCGCCGGTGGTTGGGCATGGACGATGCTGCATTCTATGACCGGAGCCGTGTGGCGATTGTTCCGATGGCGTTTTGCTTTCCGGGCTATGATGCGAAAGGGTCGGACCTTCCTCCGCCGAAAGTCTGTGCACAGACCTGGCGTGCCCCAATCATAGAGGGGTTGTCTGACATACGTCTGACCGTACTGATCGGTGGCTATGCGCAAAACTGGCATTTGGGTGGCAAAATGAGCGTGACCGAACGGGTCAAGGCGTGGCGTGATCTTGCGCCTGACGTCTTTTGCTTGCCGCACCCGTCTTGGCGCAATACGGCATGGCTCAAGAAAAACCCATGGTTCGAGACTGAGACGGTGCCTGCCTTGCAAGCCCGCGTCAAAGAGGTGATGGATGACTGAAACTGCGCTGGATCGTGCCCATGCGACGATGGATGACAGCGATGCCAAGCGGCTCGCCTTTTTTGAGCGTGTGGCCGATAGCGAGTTGTTTTTGCTGTTGCAAAGTGAGGCCGAGGGCGATCAGTTGACGCCCGAGGTTTTTGACTTGGGTGACGCACAATATGTGCTGGTTTTTGACCGCGAAGACAGGCTTTCCAGCTTTGCTGGCAAGATCGTTCCGTATGCCGCGCTATCTGGTCGGGTGATCGCACAGATGTTAGCAGGGCAGCGTGTCGGTCTGGGTATCAACCTCGATGTTGCCCCCTCAGCGACGCTATTGCCTGCCGATGCGGTGGCGTGGCTGGCCGATACGCTGGCGCATGCGCCAGATGAGGTCGAAGCGCGCCCGATTGAAGTGTCTTCACCTGCCGGATTGCCAGACAGTTTGCTTGCTGCGCTTGATGCCAAACTTGCGACGGCGACTGGCCTTGCACCTATGGCGTATCTGGTTGGCGTGGAATACGAGGGTGGTGCCAAAACCCATATGCTGGCCTTTATTGATGCCGCGTCAGGGGCTGAGGACGCGCTGGCAAAAGCTGTGAGCGAGGCATTAACCTTTAGTGGCATCGAGGCGGGAGCGCTGGACGTGGCGTTTTTCAAAGCCAGTGATCCGATGGCGGCCCGGCTGTCACGGGTTGGGCTGCGGTTTGATCTTCCACAGCCTGAAGAACCTGTCGAACGATCCGCCCCGGGCAGTGATCCGGATGCGCCTCCGATATTGCGTTAATATCCGGCGCTGCGGTCGACAAGGTACAGGAATGGTGCACCGCTTTCCCCACGACGAATGTTTTCTGCAATAACACGGGCGGCGGACTTGGCCCGCGTCTCGGATGCGATATGGGGTGTTACGGTCACGCGTGGATGTGCCCAGTAGGGGTGCTCCTTGGGCAAAGGCTCCACCCGAAAAACGTCGAGCGTTGCATGGCTGATATGGCCGCTGTCCAAGGCCGAAATCAGGGCGTCATCGTCAATCAAACCACCGCGCCCCGGGTTCACAATAACCGCACCTTTGGGAAGTTGAGCCAGTGTGGTGGCGTCCAGAATATCTTCGGTCTGCGTGGTAAGCGGCAGTAGTAGCACCACAATTTCTGCACTGCCAAGCGCCTGTACCAGCCCGTCGGGTCCAGCCAGGCATGTGATGCCGTCGATCTTCTTGGGGCGGCGGCTCCAACCGGTAACGTCGAAATTCAGATGCGCCAGCATCTGCGCGCAGGCGGCACCCAGTTCGCCGAGGCCGAGGATGGTAACGGGACGGTCTTTGGCCAGTGGCGGTGCCACATTGCGCCATTCACCGGACAGCCCGTGGATATGTGCGTCCATCCCAAGATGATGGCGCAGGACGTGGCCTGTTACCCATTCGATCATGCCATCAGTCAGGCCATGATCCACCATACGGGCAAGGGGTTGCGTCAGGGTTGCATTTCCGGTGATCCCCTCGACCCCGGCCCAAAGGTTTAGAACAGCCTTGGCGCGGGTATAGGGCGTGAAATCCCGTAGGTCGCTGTTTGGAGCATAGACGATGTAATCGACCTTTTCTGGAGGAAACTCCCGGCGCAGATCAACGATCAATCCAGCGTCTTCGAAGGCTGTCTTGAGCGGCTGTTCATATTGATCCCAGCGCATATCAAGCGCTGCAAAAAGGACATTAATCATTCGTTAGCGCGCCCTGTGGACATGCGCGCTTTGGACCAGTCCGAAGGCTGCCATCAGCACCAGCATCGCCGATCCGCCATAGCTGACCAGTGGCAACGGCACCCCGACGACCGGAGCAAGACCCATGACCATCGACATGTTCACGGCGAAGAACAAAAAGAACGTCGCGGCGATGCCAAGCGTCAAAAGGGAAGAGAACCGGTCTTTCATCCGCATGGCCGCGATGACGCAAAAAACGATGATAAGCGCATAGAGGACCAGAAGGGAGAACGCGCCGACAAAGCCGAACTCTTCGGCCAGTGTGGTAAAGATAAAGTCGGTGTGCTTTTCGGGCAGGAAGTTCAGCCGCGATTGCGTACCTTGCATAAAGCCGCGCCCCGTCCAACCGCCAGAGCCCAGCGCAATTTTGGACTGAGTGATGTGATAGCCTGCACCAAGCGGATCAGTTGAGGGATCGATGAAGGTATCAATTCGGCGATATTGGTAGTCGTTCAGCAACTGCCATTCAGTGCCGCGGCTGACCAGGACAGCATAGACTAGTACAACCCCTGCAAGGATCACAACGGCGAAGTAAAGCCAGTGAACGCCAGCGAGAAACATCATGATCCCGCCACCCGCTGTCAGCAGGATCGATGTGCCGAGGTCTGGTTGTGTCAGTACCAAGAAGACAGGGGCAAGGATCATCACCAGCGGGATCAGTACCCATAGCGGTCGGGACACTTTGTCTTGCGGCAGCCAGTCGTAATAGGCGGCCAGTAGCATCACGAGCGTGATCTTCGTAAGCTCGGAAGGTTGCAACCGCATAAAGCCTAGGTTGATCCAGCGCTGGGCACCCATGCCGACAACACCGAAGAATTCAACATATAGAAGAAGGATAAATGAGAACCCAAACGCCACAGCCGCGATATTGCGCCAAAACCAGATCGGGATCATGGCGACGATGAACATCAGCACGACCCCCATGGCAAAACGCTCCATCTGTTGGCCAGCCCACGGGGTGAGCGAGCCTCCGGCGACGGAATAGAGCATCAAAAAACCGACGCCAGCGACCGCGCAGATCAGCAGGAAAAGCGCCCAATTGATGTAGAAAATCTTGGTGGGTCCGGCCGGAACGGTTTTTAGATTGTATTCAAGATAGCTCATGCGCGGTCGCGGCCCGTGCTGTCGCCTGTCTCAGGGGTGCGCAGGTTCATGTTATCGTGCCGCTTTTGTACGTCGTCTCTTGCGCCGGTGGGGTAGGCCTCAAGTGGGGGCACCTGACCGTAAAGCGCTCGTAAGGTGATATCGCGTCCGATGGGGGCTGCCGCCTTGGAGCCGCCGCCGCCATGTTCGACGACGACCGACACCGCGATACGCGGGTTTTCGTAGGGCGCATAATTGACCCAGAGCGCATGGTCGCGCCGCTCCCATGGAAGATCCTCGTTGCGGGTCACACCGCGCGCGCGTTCTTCGGCGGTGATCCGGCGGACTTGTGACGTGCCCGTTTTGCCCGCCATGCGGTAGCTGTCTTCGATAATACGCGAGCGATAGCCCGTCCCGCGCCGATGGTTGGAGACCGCAAACATCGCATCTTGAACGCGTTTGAGCATGTTTGCATTCACGTCCAGTGGCCCGCCATCACGGATCAGGGTATCCACGCCATTGACCGATTTGATAAGCCTTGGGCTGATCGCACGACCCGAGGCCAGACGTGCGCTCATGACTGCAAGTTGCAGCGGAGAGGCTAGAACATAGCCCTGCCCGATAGAGGCGTTGACCGTGTCACCGATGCGCCATTCCGCATCGCGTACTGTGCGCTTCCATTCCTTGGTGGGCGCGAGACCGCTGGCGACAGCGGACATCGGCAAATCGTGATCCACGCCAATTCCGAAACGCTTGGCCATGGCGCTGATTTTTTCGATCCCGACGCGTTGGGCGATATCGTAGTAATACACATCGCAGCTTTGCACGAGGCTGTCATGCAGGTTCATGTTGCCATGTCCCGCACGCTTCCAACAGTGAAACCGCAGACCTGAAACGGTGGTGTGCCCGGGGCAATACACCGTTTCATCGACGCCGATGACGCCGTCCTCGAGCGCCGCGAGGGCTGTAATCATCTTGAAGGTGGAGCCGGGCGGGTAGATATCCTGTACTGCTTTGGACCGGAAGGGGCGATACTTGTTGTCTCGCAGCGCGTTGTACGCATTGCTGGAGATACCACGGACGAACAGATTGGGATCAAAGCTGGGGGCGGACCCAATTGCCAACAGATCCCCGGTTTGCGTATCCATCACCACGGCTGATGCGGCTTCGCCTTCCAATCGCGCCTGCACATAGTTTTGCAAGTCTGTGTCAACGGTCAGTTGAAGGTCGTCGCCGGGCTGGCCTTCGATGCGGTCGAGTTCACGGATCACACGGCCCAGCGCGTTTACCTCGATCTGGCGATTGCCTGCTTTGCCGCGCAGATCGCGTTCATGTTTGACCTCGACCCCGGTTTTACCGATCTGAAAGCGTGGAATTTGCAGTAACGGATCTTGATCGTCGATACGGCTGAGATCAAAGTCACTGACCGGACCGACATAACCAAGGATATGGGCATAATCGCGCTTCATCGGGTAGACGCGAGACAAGCCAACTTCGCCGCTGATACCCGGTAGCGCAGGGGCGTTTACGGCGACTTTTGCGATGTCTTCCCATGGAACACGCTCGGCGACAGTGACCGGCACAAAGGGACTGCGCCGTTTAAGCTCCTTGCGGGCGCGGTCCAGATCTTCGGGGTCGAGCGGTACCAGCGATGACAGTCGCGCAAGCGTGTCGTCCACATCGCCCGCATCCTCGCGCACCATCACGATCCGGTAGTTTTGTTCGTTATCGGCGATCACGGTCCCGTCGCGGTCGTAGATTAACCCGCGGGCGGGTGGAATGAGCCGCAGGTTGATCCGATTTTCTTCGGCCAGAAGGCGAAACTGGTCGGACTTCTCGATCTGGAGATGCCGCATGCGCAGGCCAAGCCCGGCCACAAAGACCAGTTGCATACCGCCCAGAATTAGTGCGCGGCGGCCTAGCCTGCGGCTGCTTTCGTGAATTTCGCGTTGTGACTTGCGCATTTATCGGGCCTCAACAGGATCATATTCGCCGGGGGCGGCTTTGCGTACTCCGAAGAGATAATGCGAAGCGGCGACCATCACAGGATATGCGAAGGCGGTGGATAAAAACAGACTTGCGTCAAGGGCGAGCGGGGCAGGTTCGATGAGAAACAGCATCAGACCAAGGCGATGAGCGACAATGACAAGGCCAATCACCACGATCACGGTGAACCACTCAAGCAGGAAGGTTCCGCCACGCATGAAGATTGCGCGCGACCGCAGGACTTCGAGGCCAATCACAACGAAAGCCGCCCATAGCCCAGGCGGGCGCTGGAACAGGAAATCTGCGAGCAGGACAATTGTGGCGACAAGCAGGGCCGGCACCGCGTCGGGGCGGCGCAAGACCCATGCATAGGCAAGGCACATCATATAGTCAGGAGCCGCCCAGCGACGCGGCTCTGTTTCGAGCGGGAGCAGTTGGACAAAGATCACAAAGACGCCGAGGCCCGCATAAAGCGCCCAGAAGGCGAAGGGGCGATTTGCAGTTTGTTCAGCCATCGGCAGGCTCGACCGGTGGTGTGATTTCGGCAGTTGGGCGTGCAGGCAAGGGCCCGATCAGGTGACCGGGCTCGTCGATGACCTCGACCGAGCGCGAGCGTAAAACGCGGAGGAATTCGAGCCGCTCATAGTCGGCCGATAGCCTGACGCGCAGGCGGCGATCCGGTCCTTGGGCGACCTGACCGATCAAAAGACCTGCGGGAAAGACACCGCCATCGCCAGAAGACACGACACGGTCACCGGGGCGTACGAGGTCTGGATCTTCGAGAAATTCGACCAGAGGTGTGGGGGAATTGTCACCGGCCAAAAGTGCACGCTGACCGGAGGGTTGTATTGTCACCGGCAGCCGTGAATTGCTGTCTGTCAGCAGGATGACACGGGCGGTGCGATCCCCAACGCCTGAGATGCGCCCGACAAGGCCCAAGCCATCTGTGGTGGCCCACCCGTCCTGAATGCCGTCGCGCGCACCAATGTTTAAGAGCACTGACTGGCGAAAGGGTGAGCCGCTATCGGCCAGAACGACGCCGGTGACGAAGGTCAGTTTTGGATCAAGTCGAACCTTGTTGAGATCCAGCAGCTTTGCGTTCTTCTGCTCAAGCTGGAGGGCGGCTTCCTTCCAAGCCTGCATTTGGCGCAATTCTCGGCGAAGCTCTTGGTTTTGCTCGTAGATTTTCCGGTAAGAGCGGAAGTCAGCGACGATGTTTGTTGTCGCAGTCACGGGGGCCATGGCCCATTCGAAATTCGGCACAATCTGATCGACAAGATTGGCCCTTAGACGTTCGACGCGGGGGCTGTCGATACGCCAAAGCAAGAAGACACCGAACAGCACAACCACCAAGAGCCCGATCAGCAGACGGCGGATCGGGCGGACATAGTCATCGCGTCTGGACGTGTCTCGTGCCAAGGGTTGCCCCCGTGCGGGTCAAATCGGTTACGTATCGTAGTCTATCACATGCTTGAGTTTGTGTTCATACTCAAGCGCGCGACCCGTTCCGAGGGCCACACAGTTCAAGCTTTCGTCAGCAACGGAAATTGCGAGACCGGTTTGTTCGCGCAGAGCCAGATCAAGCTCTCCAAGCAGCGCGCCGCCACCTGTGAGCATCACGCCGCGGTCGACAATGTCGGCGGCCAGATCGGGTGGGGTCGCTTCGAGCGCGGTCATGACCGCTTCGCAGATTTGCTGTACGGGCTCGGCGAGGGCTTCGGCAACTTGCGCCTGATTGATCTCGGTTTCCTTGGGAACGCCGTTGAGCAGGTCACGGCCCCGAATTTGCAAAGCAGCGCCGCGGCCATCGTCGGGCATGCGTGCGGTGCCAATGGTGGTCTTGATCCGCTCGGCGGTGGTTTCGCCGATCAGAAGGTTATGCTGGCGGCGCAGGTAGCTGATGATCGCCTCGTCCATCCGGTCACCACCGACGCGGACAGAACGCGCATAGACGATGTCCGCCAGCGACAGCACCGCGACCTCGGTCGTACCACCACCGATATCGACGACCATGTTGCCGGTCGGATCAGTGATCGGCATCCCTGCACCAATCGCAGCAGCGATGGGTTCGGCGATCAAGCCCGCGCGGCGGGCACCGGCAGAGAGAACCGACTGACGGATTGCACGCTTTTCAACGGGGGTCGCACCATGAGGCACACAAACGATGATCTTTGGCTTGGAGAGCGTGGTGCGGCGATGGACCTTGCGAATGAAGTGCTTAATCATCTCTTCAGCAACGTCAAAATCAGCGATCACACCATCCCGCATCGGGCGGATTGCTTCGATGGAACCCGGCGTTCGGCCCAGCATCAGCTTGGCATCTTCACCAAATGCCAAAGCGGTCTTTTTACCGTCTTTGACCTGGTAGGCGACCACAGACGGTTCTGACAGGATCACGCCTTTGCTTTTAACGTAGACAAGCGTGTTCGCTGTCCCAAGATCGATCGCCATATCTGACGAAAACAAGCCCCCTAAGCCAAACATCTGCGTTGTCCCTTACCCCAATATTCCAAAACGCCCGCGACTCTGTCAGCCGCGGGCGTGGTGAGCTTATACGAGGCAATGGGACGCTGTGAAAGGGCCTGATCCGGCCATATCAGCGCGTTTTTGCCGCTGTCTGCAGGATCAGGACACGTCTTTGTAGGTCACAACGCGCTTGTCACCATCCGGTCCTGCCTGTTCGCGGCGCATCAGCAGCCGATTAAGCGCGCTGACATAGGCCTTGGCAGAGGCGACAACGGTGTCGGTATCGGCGGATTGGCCGGTGACGATGATCCCGTTTTCCTCCATTCGGACGCTGACCGTTGCTTGCGCATCAGTTCCTTCAGTCACGGCATGCACCTGGTAAAGCTGCAGGCGCGCTTCATGCGCGAAAAGAGCTTTGACCGCATTGAAAGTCGCATCGACCGGCCCGTCGCCTTGCGCGGTTACCTGTTGCTCTTTGCCGTCAATGAGCATCGTCAGGTCGGCCGATTGCGGAGCTTCAGTACCGCAGATCACGCGCAGGAACTTAACCTTCAGGCGCTCGTCCTCGGGGCGGGCATCTGACATCAGGGCAACCAGATCGTCGTCGTAGATTTCCTTTTTACGATCAGCCAGTTCCTTGAAACGTACGAACACGTCGTTGAGCTGATTGTCGGCCAGATCAAACCCGAGGTCATTGAGCTTTGACCGCAGTGCCGCGCGTCCCGAGTGTTTACCCATGACGAGGTTAGTATCGTTAAGGCCAATATCCTCAGGCTTCATGATCTCGAAGGTTTCTGCGTTTTTCAGAACACCGTCCTGATGGATGCCACTTTCATGCAGAAAGGCGTTCTTGCCTACGATGGCTTTGTTGAACTGCACCGGGAAGCCAGAAACGGTCGCCACACGGCGCGAGATATTCATGATCTTGGTGGTGTCGATACCGGTTTGGAACGGCATGATGTCGTTGCGCACGCGCAAGGCCATGACGACTTCTTCGAGTGCCGTGTTGCCAGCGCGCTCGCCCAGACCATTGATCGTACACTCGATCTGGCGCGCTCCTGCATCGACAGCAGCCAGTGCGTTGGCGGTCGCCATGCCGAGGTCGTTGTGACAGTGGGTGGCAAAGGTGATTGTATCTGCGCCCGGCACGTTCACGATCAGGTCTTCGATGATCTGCGCACTTTCGCGAGGTGCGGTATAGCCGACTGTATCGGGGATGTTGATCGTGGTCGCACCGGCTTTGATCGCAATTTCCACGACCCGATAGAGATAATCGGTTTCGGTGCGTGTTGCGTCCATCGGGGACCATTGCACGTTGTCGCACAGGTTGCGGGCGTGCGTGACTGTTTCGTGGATCCGCTCGGCCATCTGGTCCGGGTCAAGCGCGGTGATATCGCGGTGCAGGGGTGAAGTGCCGATAAAGGTATGGATGCGCGGCTTGGGCGCGTGTTTGACCGCTGCCCAGCATCGGTCGATATCTTTGACATTCGCGCGGGCGAGGCCACAGATCACCGAATTTACCGACCGCTCGGCAATTTCTTTCACGGCGTTGAAATCGCCTTCCGAGGCGATTGGGAAGCCTGCCTCGATAATATCGACGCCCATCTCATCAAGAAGTGCGGCAATCTCGAGCTTTTCGGCATGGCTCATGGTGGCGCCAGGACTTTGTTCGCCGTCACGCAGTGTGGTGTCAAAGATCAGCACGCGATCCTGTTTGATCGAATTCGTCATATCATATCTCTTATGTTTTGTTTCCTTAGCATTTGGCGCGAAATCTCCCCTGAGCGGTCGCGCCAACAGGCACGCTCAGAGGCGGCTAAGGAGAAGCAATAGGCCAGCGCGCAGCGAAAAGCTGGGGGCGACTTGGGTATGGCCAATTGTCATCATGGGTCCTGTTATACCGCAGCATTGATGAATGAAAAGTGCTTTGTCGATTTGACGGAGTGGGGCGGCCTCTTATGTGACACCGCCATGGAACGCGCATTGATAATCGGAGACAGCGGCGGGATCGGCAACGCTGTCAAAGCCGCCCTAGAGGCCCGGGGCGTCGCCGTGGTCGGCTTGTCACGGTCGCAAGACGGTCTGGACGTGACCTCGGAGGCGTCGGTTGCGGCTGCCCTTGGAGCGCTTCACGGCTCTTTTGACTTGATTTTTGTCGCAACGGGCGCCTTGGAAATTGACGGGCATGTGCCAGAAAAGAGCATCAAAGCTTTGGCCCCCGAAGCATTGCTGGCGCAGTTCAAGCTGAACACGCTTGGCCCTGCGATGGTTCTGAAACATGCGCTTAGGTTGGTCCCGAAGGATAGGCGCGCTGTCATTGCCGTTCTGTCTGCGCGTGTCGGGTCTATCGGGGATAATGGCTTGGGCGGCTGGTATTCGTACCGGACGGCAAAAGCCGCGGTGAACCAGATCGTGCATTCCACTGCGATTGAGATTGGGCGTTCGCACAAAGAGGCCATTCTGGTCGCGCTGCATCCTGGAACGGTCGCGACCCGCTTTACCGAAAAATATGCAGGTCGTCACAAGACGGTTCCGGCCGCCGAGGCTGCTGAAAATCTGCTGACTGTGATTGGTGACTTGCGGGTTGAGCAAACAGGCGGCTTTTTTGATTGGGCGGGTAAAGAGGTGCCGTGGTGAAACGACTTTTGCTTGTGCTGGGTGACCAGCTGACGCGCGATATTGCAGCACTCACAGAGGGCGACAAAGCCAACGACATTGTTGTTATGGCCGAGGTCGCTGACGAAGCCAGTTATGTTCGTCATCATCCAAAGAAGATTGCGTTTCTGTTCGCTGCGATGCGCAAGTTTGCAGCAGCTTTGAGGGATGATGGCTGGACAGTGGCCTATACGAAGCTTGATGACGCTGAGAATTCCGGCTCGATTGGGGGCGAATTGTTGCGCTATGCCGACGCGCATGGTGCGCAGGAAGTCATCGCGACAGAGCCGGGGGAATGGCGGCTGATTTCGCTTCTTGAGGATCTACCGCTCCCGGTGCATCAGTTTCAGGATCATCGGTTCATTGCCTCGCACAAGGAGTTCGAAGATTGGGCCGAGGGCCGCAAACAGCTTCGAATGGAGTATTTTTACCGTGACATGCGGCGCAAAACCGGGCTGCTGATGACCGACGACGGTAAGCCGGTTGGCGAGAAGTGGAATTTCGATCACGACAACCGCAAGCCTGCACCAGACGAAGTGACTTTTGAGGGGCCTTTGCGGTTCGAACCGGATGATGTGGTCAATGAGGTCCTTGATCTTGTCGGGGCGCGTTTTGGCAATTCCTTTGGAGATCTGCACCCTTTTTGGTTTGCCACGGATCGCGCGCAAGCGCTGACGCAGCTGGATCACTTCATTGAACACGGGCTTCCCAAGTTTGGGGACTTTCAGGACGCGATGCTGAACGATAATCGCTTCCTTTATCATGGTCTCGTGTCATTTTACATGAACGCGGGTTTGCTGACGCCTCTTAAGGTTTGCGAGGCGGCTGCGAAAGCCTATGACGCGGGCAGCGCACCGATTAATGCGGTCGAGGGGTTTATTCGCCAGATCATCGGTTGGCGTGAGTATGTGCGCGGGATTTATTTCCTGGAAGGGCCTGACTATCCGCGCCGTAACGGGCTGAACCATCAGCGCGGTTTGCCGGACTTCTACTGGGGCGCTGACACAAAGATGAATTGCATCTCGAAAGCGGTCGCACAGACAAAAGAAGAAGCCTATGCGCATCATATTCAGCGTTTGATGGTTACCGGCAATTTTGCTTTGCTGGCCGGGATTGACCCGCATGAGGTGCATGAATGGTATCTGGCGGTGTATGCGGACGCCTATGAATGGGTCGAGGCGCCCAATGTGGTCGGGATGAGCCAGTTTGCCGATGGGGGTATCATCGCCTCAAAGCCCTACGTCTCGAGCGGCAGCTACATCAACAAGATGTCGGACTACTGTAAAAGCTGCGACTATAAAGTGAGCGTAAAGACCGGTGACGGTGCATGCCCGTTTAATCTGCTTTATTGGCATTTCCTGATCCGGCACCGCGACAGGTTCTCGAATAATCCACGTATGGCGCAGATGTATCGGGTGTTTGATCGGATGGACGAGGATCGCCGAGAGACGGTGCTGAAAGAGGCGGATGATTTTCTTGAAAAGTTAGGCAAGGAAACTGTCTAGCGCGTCAGATACAGCGTCCGCCATCCACTTCCATCGCGACGCCTGTAATCATGCTTGCCTCGTCCGAGCAAAGAAAAGCAGCAGCATTCCCAAGGTCTTCGGGGGTGGAAAAGCGCCCGATCGGGATTGTCGACAGGAATTGCGCCCGGCGTTCGGGAGTATCTTCACCCATGAAGGATTTCAGCAACGGCGTCTCGCCTGCGACGGGGTTCAGGGCATTAACGCGGACGCCGAATGGAGCAAGCTCGATCGCCATGGTTTTTGTAGCGGTAATCATCCAGCCTTTTGAAGCATTGTACCAATTCAGATGCGCCCGTGGCGACACCCCAGCGGTCGAGGCGACGTTCAGGATCGCACCAGTCTTGCGCGCTTTCATCAGCGGCACGATATGGCGGGCCGTCAGAAAGACGGATTTCGCATTAACCGCCAGCACGCGATCAAAATCCGCCTCGGTGATGTCTTCCAAAGGGGCTGGCAGATGCGTGACCCCGGCATTGTTGACCAGCAGATCGATCTGTCCCATCTGATCCAGCGCGGTATGTGTCATCGCCTCGACGGACGCGCCGTCGGCGACATCCACATGGCAGGCAATGCCTTTGATCTTGTTGGCGATTTCGTGAGCGGCATCGGTGTTTAGATCCGCCACCATGACGCGCGCGCCTTCGGTTGCGAACTTGCGCGCGATCCCCGCGCCAAAACCCGAGCCGGCCCCTGTGACGATCGCTGTTTTTCCTTCAAGTCTCATCGTTTGATCCTATCCGTGATGCGCCGCGATGGTTTTGAGTTGCGAGAAGCCGTAAAGCGCCTCAAACCCTTTTTCGCGGCCATGGCCAGACTTGCCAACGCCGCCAAAGGGCAGTTCGACCCCACCGCCAGCGCCGTAATTGTTGATGAAAACCTGCCCTGCCTTGATCTGTTTTGCGAGCCGCATCTGCCGAGCACCATCTGTCGTCCAAAGGCTGGCGACAAGGCCGTAATCGGTGCCATTTGCTATCGCGATGGCATCCTCATCGTCATCGAAGGGAATGATGACCTGAACAGGGCCGAAGATTTCGTCTTTGGCGAGCGTATGGTCGGGTGAAACATTGGTGAAAAGCGTCGGTGCGACGTAGCTTCCGCCTGTCGGAGCATCGGCGATGATCTGGCCTTGTGCGGCAGTCTCAAGGTCGCTGCCTTTATCCAGAAAGCCGTTGACGATGTCCTTTTGGCGGGCCGAGACGAGGGGGCCGACATACAGATCGTCCAGTGCAGGACCGACTTGGAGGGCGTTGTAGTGTTCCGCCATGCGGGTCGTGACTTCATCCAGTTTCGAACGGTGCACGAGGATGCGCGACGAGGCCGAACAGGTCTGGCCCGCGTTCTGGATCGCGGCGTTCACGAGAAAGGTGTTGCCGCGTCCAGATCGGCATCGGCAAAGACAAGTTGTGGGGATTTGCCACCGAGCTCAAGCGTGACGGGCACGACGTTCTGACCAGCGGCTTGTTGAACAAGCGCACCCACGGGAACGGAGCCTGTGAAAGAGACATGGTCGATATCGGGATGGCTGGACAGCGCCGCCCCTGCCTCTGTCCCCAATCCCGGCACGGTGCTGAGCGCGCCTTCGGGAAGGCCCGCGTCATAGGCAAGATGGGTGAAGGCGAGCGCGGTCAGGCTGGCCTCTTCCGCGGGTTTGAGAACGCAGGCGTTGCCCATGGCAAGTGCTGCCCCGACTGAGCGGCCGATGATCTGCATCGGGTAGTTCCAAGGCACGATATGCCCCGTCACCCCATGAGGCTCGCGCAGGGTGTAGACGGTATAGCCATCCAGATACGGGATCGTGGTGCCGTGGAGCTTGTCGGCAGCTCCGCCATAGAACTCCATATAGCGGGCCAGAGCGATCACATCATTGCGCGCCTGCGTCAGCGGCTTGCCGACATCGCGCGCCTCTATCCACGCCAGATCGTCGGCGCGTTCCAGCACAAGCTGGCCGATCTTGGTCAGGATACGTCCGCGCTGGGTCGCGGTCATGCGGCCCCAATCACCGTGCAGTGCGGCGCGTGCAGAGGCGACGGCGGCATCGACATCGGGGGCTGTGCCGCGCGCGATTTGGCCGAAGGTCTCGCCCGTTGACGGATCATTGACTGGCAAAAACTCTCCGCTGTCGGGGGCGCGCCACGCGCCGCCAGTGCAGATCTTGTCGGTATCAAACCAGATACGGCTCATATGCCCTCACTCCCCAGTGGTCGGAGCAACTGTGCCGGGGATCGAGAGAATGGTAAAGAGATCTCAGTTGCTGGAGGTCAAGGCGCCGTTTTCCCATTCGCCAGAGCGTTCTTCGCCGCTGGCATAGCGCATGGTGCCAGTGCCTTGGCGCTTGCCTTGCACGAACATGCCCTCATAGACATCGCCGCTGGCATAGGTGGCGACGCCGCTTCCGCTGATCTCACCTTGAAGCCATTCGCCTTCGTAGACAAACCCATTGGCCATGGTGATCTTGCCGGTTCCGTGGCGCTGACCGTCCTCGAAGTTGCCCTCGTAGATAGAGCCGTCCGCATAGGTCGCTTTGCCTGGGCCCTGACGCTTGCCGTCCACCCAGTTGCCTTCGTAGACGTAGCCGTCTGGATAGCGCATCGTGCCTTGGCCGTGGTTCTTGGCGTTCTTGAAGCCGCCTTCATAGGTTAGGCCGTTGGTGTATGTGGCGATGCCTTCACCTTCGATCACACCTGCACGCCAAGACCCTTCATAGGTGTTGCCGTCCGGGTAGACGATCTTGCCTTGGCCTTCAGCCAAATCTTCGACGAATTGGCCTGTGTAGACAGAGCCATCGGGGTAAGTTACCTCGCCCGTGCCGTGGATCATCCCGTTTTGCCAGCCACCCTGATAGAGATAGCCATCCGTCCCGGTAAAGCTGCCTTGACCGTGGCGCTGATCGTCTAAAAAAGCGCCCTCATAGATGTCACCATTGGCATAGGTGACCTTGCCCTGACCTTCGCGTTTGCCTGCTTTGAATGCACCTTCATAGATATCGCCATTGGCCTGGGTCAGAACGCCCGTGCCATCGATTTGACCTGCTTTCCACGCGCCTTCATAGCGTAGCCCGTCCGGCATCGTCAGCGTTCCAGCGCCTGCACGTTGGCCCGCGGCCATCATCCCTTCATAGCGCGCGCCATCGGGATAGGTAATCGTGCCCTGGCCTTCCTTGACGCCATTAACCCAACTGCCTTCGTAGACATAGCCATTCGGTCCGCTGAGCGTGCCAATCCCATGGTGCAACGCGTTCCGAAAATTGCCCTCGTATCGCATGCCGTTGGCGTAGATCGCGACGCCGGTGCCCGTGCGTTCCCCATCCAGCCATTCGCCTTCATAGGTCGAGCCATCGACATAGGTGATCGTGCCAAGCCCTTCGGGTTTGCCGCGCGCAAAGCTGCCAACATAAACGGCGCCATTGGGGTAGGTCGCCTGACCCTGTCCTTTGATCTCGCCGTCGACCCATTCGCCTTCATAGACATAGCCGTTGGGCAGCGTATAGCTGCCTTGCCCGTGCTGTTTGCCGTTCTTGAACGCACCCACATAAACGCCGCCATCCTCGTATTGCTTGGTCTCTACCTGCTGTGCGATGGCTGGAAGGGTAAAAGCCAGGCTGGTCAAAGTTGCGATTGCAATGCGGCGCATGGGTGCTGGTCCTCAGAAATCCTCTTGAAAGGGAGGGTAGTAGAGCCCCCGGTCGCCCGCAACGGCTTTCCCTGCTCAATGCGGCGAATACGCCTCAGGGCCTTCCCCTTGCGCGGCAATCTGCTAAATCGCGTCGTGACACACAAAGGACGACACCGATGCCCGCCACATTCCGCATGACGCTGGCCCAACTGAACCCGACAGTGGGGGATTTTGCAGGTAATTCTGCGAAAGCCAAAGCCGCTTGGGAAGCTGGCAAAGCCGCTGATGCGGATATGGTCATGCTGCCCGAGATGTTCATTACGGGCTACCAGGTTCAGGATCTGGTGATGAAGCCTGCCTTCACGCTGGACGCGATGGCGCATCTTGATGCGTTAGGCGCAGAATGCGCGGACGGGCCTGTGCTGGCGATCGGCGGGCCTTTCATCGAAGGCGTCGCGCTGCACAATGCCTACTACATCTACGACGGCGGCACGCGGAAAGCCGTGATGTGTAAGCATGAATTGCCAAACGAGACGGTGTTCGACGAAGTGCGCCTTTATGAAAAAGGCGATATTTCCGGGCCATATGCGGTTGGCCCGATCCGCATCGGCTCGCCCATCTGCGAGGATGCGTGGCACGAAGATGTCAGCGAGGCGATGGCCGAAAGCGGTGCGCAACTGCTCGCCGTGCCGAACGGGTCGCCGTATGATCGCAACAAGTTCGAGACGCGGCTCAACCTGATGGTTGCCCGGGTCGTCGAAACCGGCTTGCCGCTGATCTATCTTAATATGGTGGGTGGTCAGGACGATCAGATGTTTGACGGAGGATCATTCGTCCTGAACCCCGGTGGCGAGATGGCTGTGCAACTGCCGGTCTTCGAAGAGGTAATTGCACAGGTCGACTTTGAGGAGACAAGCACAGGTTGGCGCGCCGTGTCACAAGAGTTCGCGCCGCATCCGGATCGTTACGAGCAAGATTACCGCGTGATGGTCGAGACGCTGCGCGATTACATGCGCAAGACCGGCTTTAAGAAGGTTCTGCTGGGGCTCTCGGGTGGCATTGACAGTGCGATTGTTGCCACCATCGCAGCGGATGCGCTGGGCCCGGACAATATGCGCTGTGTGATGCTGCCGTCGGAATACACGTCGCAAGGTTCGCTGGATGATGCAGAGGCCGTCGCGAAAGCGCTTGGTGCGCCCTTGGATACGGTGCCAATCTCTGGCCCGCGGGCGGCTGTCACAGATGCCTTGGCGCCGTTCTTTGAGGGGACGCCGTCTGGCATTGCTGAGGAGAACATTCAATCGCGCCTGCGGGGACTGCTTTTGATGGCGTTGTCCAACAAATTCGGCGAAATGCTTTTGACGACTGGTAACAAATCCGAAGTGGCCGTGGGCTATTCTACAATCTACGGTGATATGTCGGGGGGCTATAACCCGATCAAGGACCTGTACAAAACCCGCGTTTTCGAAATCTGCCGCTGGCGCAACGCCAATCACCGCCCTTGGATGATGGCGCCTGCTGGCGAAGTGATCCCGCCGCGTGTGATCGATAAACCCCCTTCGGCGGAATTGCGCCCGGATCAAAAGGACGAGGACAGCTTGCCGCCCTATGAAGTGCTGGACGGCATTCTAAAGATGCTCGTGGACGACGAGCGCTCGGTCGCCGACTGTGTGGCCGCGGGATATGAACGCGAGACGGTCAAAAAGATCGAGCATCTGATCTACATTTCGGAATACAAGCGCTTTCAGTCTGCTCCCGGCGCGCGCCTGTCGCATCGCGCCTTCTGGCTCGATCGGCGCTATCCGATTGTGAATCGCTGGCGTGATCCGTCGTGATATCTTGAGTATCTCAGCGAAAACGAAATAGCGGTTCGCGCGTAAAGGTTAACGCGCGAACCTGTAAATTTTACTGGTTTTTGGGCTTTTGCTTCGCTTTTTCCAAGTATCCTCGCCGAAGGCATCCGCCAATGGCAAAGACGCCTTACCCCATGAATTGATAGCTGACCGGCACATACCGGAACCCATCTTCGCGCGTGTCAACGAAGCCTGCAGCAGGAAAAGGCATATGATAGCCGATGGTCGCAATTTTGTCGGCAGCCAGCATGCCCAGCACGCGACGGCGCGTTGCCGCGGCGGCTTCTTTATCCATATCAAAACGCACTTCCCAGTCTGGATAGGCAAGCGACCAGACGTAGTGGTTCGCCATATCTGCCATCAGAAACAACTGACGCCCGCCGCTTTCAAGCATGTATCCCATATGACCGGGCGTATGGCCGAAGGTCGCCATCGCAGTCACGCCGGAGGCAACGCTTGCGCCGTCGTCCACAAAGGTCATTTGCTCGGCCAGTGGTGTGACGTTTGAGGCGACCATATCGCCAACGCGGTTGCCTGCTTCCATAGCGGACCAGAAATTGTATTCCGCACTACCGGTAATGTAGCGTGCATTGGGGAAGGTGGCGGCACCATCGCTCATCATGCCGCCGATATGATCTGGGTGCATGTGCGTGATGACAACCGTTGTGATATCCGCAGGCGCATATCCTGCCTGGGAAAGCGCGCTTTGTAGCCCTCCCTGACCCAAGCCGGTATCAAAAAGAATACGCTCGGCGCCGGTATCAACCAGCGTCGGAGTGAAGAAAAACTGGCCGCTGTCTGAGGAAATGAAATTCGCCTCTGATACGGTTTGAAATTCCTCGGGCGAGACATTCATGCCGAAGGTTTCCTGGGGGTTTTCTGCAGAGCGGGAGCCATCAAGAAGTGTGACCACTTTGAAATCGCCGAGTGTGAACGCATGCGACAGCGTCATCGTAGCGCTATGCCCATCGGCGCGCAAAAGGGTTGGGGCCAGCGTTGCGGCGGGCAGGGCAGCGGTGGCGGTCAAAGCTTGGCGGCGGGTGAAAGACATCTCGAAGCTCCTTTTTTGCATTACATATAATAGCCCGAAGCGGTGGAAATCCCAGTATCTGACACAGATGTGAGCATGGTGCAGCGCTAGACAAAATGGCTGTGCTGTGGGAAGCCACAGACCAACAGGAGAGCTTGCATGACCGTCACTCGTTTCGCCCCATCGCCCACGGGCTATATCCATATCGGCAATCTGCGCACGGCGCTGTTCAACTATCTGATCGCGCGTAAGGCTGGCGGCACTTTCATTCTGCGCATCGACGACACAGATCCTGAGCGCTCAAAGGAAGAATATGTTGATGCGATCAAGGAAGACCTTGAGTGGCTGGGTCTCACCTGGGACCGGATCGAGCGGCAGTCGGATAGGTTGGGGCGTTATGCTTCTACGGCGACTGCCCTGCGCGAGATGGGCAAGTTCTACGAGGCGTTTGAGACACCAACCGAGCTGGATCTGAAGCGCAAGAAACAGCTCAACATGGGCAAGCCACCCGTCTATGACCGCGCGGCTTTGGCGTTGTCTGACGCAGAGAAAGACGCATTGCGCGCCGAGCGGGGCAGCGGTGTTTGGCGCTACAAGCTGGATCAGGAGCGGATTAATTGGACCGATGGTATTCTTGGCGACATCTCGATTGATGCAGCCAGTGTCAGTGATCCGGTTTTGATCCGTGGCGATGGGCAAGTGCTATATACACTGGCCTCGATCGTGGATGATACGGATATGGGCGTCACCCATGTGGTCCGCGGGTCGGATCATGTGACGAACACAGCCACGCAAATCCAGATGATTGAGTCGATTGGTGGGACAGTGCCTGAGTTTGCGCATCACTCGCTTTTAACAGGTCCGCAAGGCGAGGCATTGTCGAAACGGCTTGGCACCCTGTCGCTACGGGACCTACGCGCGCGGGGCGTGGAGCCAATGGCATTGCTGTCGCTGATGGCGCGGCTTGGGTCCAGCCAACCCGTCGAGCTGCGCGGTTCGATGGAGGAGTTGATTGATGGGTTTGATATCGCCCATTTTGGGTCTGCGCCGACCAAATTTGACGAAAACGATCTTCTTCCGCTGACGTCCCATCACCTTCAGACGCTGCCGCTGGAAGCGGTTGCTGCGGATATTGAAGCGCTCGGCGTGCCGCATGAGATGGCTGGACAGTTCTGGGCCGTTGCAAAGGACAACATCACCACACGCGCTGATCTGGCTGAATGGTGGACGTTGTTTCGTGATGGGGCTGACCCCTTGATTGAAGAGGGGGACGAGGATTTTGTTGCACAGGCAATGACCTTATTGCCTGACGCTCCGTACACCGACACGACCTGGAGTGAGTGGACCGCAGCCGTCAAAGAGGCGACGGGGCGCAAAGGCAAGGGGCTTTTCATGCCGTTGCGGCTTGCGGTGACCGGTCGGCGCAATGGGCCTGACATGGCCTCGGTGATGCCGCTTTTGCAGCGCGTGCGGGCAAAGGGCTGATCTCATGGCGCAGGCGCCCGCAAAGTTTCTGACGGGCAGTCTGTTTAAGCATGTCTCGGTTATGTCATTGACCGCGTCGGTTGGGCTGATGGCCGTTTTTCTGGTCGACTTCGTCGATATGGTTTTCATCTCGATGTTGGGCAAAGCCGAGCTGGCAGCGGCCGTGGGATATGCGGGCGCAATCTTGTTTTTCACAACGTCCTTCAGCATTGGGCTGGCGATTGCGGCGGGCGCTTTGGTGGCGCGGGCCTTAGGTGAAGGCGATGAGGGACTTGCAGCGCGACGCACATCGACCTCATTGATCTATGGCGTTGTCTTCTCGGCGATTTTTGCGGGGCTTGTCTGGCTAAACCTGCGGTTCTTTGCAGAGCTTTTGGGTGCGACGGGAAATACGCTGGACCTGACGGTGCATTACTTGCAGATCATTGTGCCGTCACTGCCTTTGCTGATGATCGGCATGATGGGAGGCGCAATTCTGCGGGCTCATGGGGATGCCAAGCGGGCCATGATGGCAACGATTTATGCAGGCGTTGTAAACGCGATACTCGACCCGATCTTGATCTTTGGTTTCGATCTTGAACTGACTGGTGCTGCACTTGCATCGGTTTGTGCGCGGGTCGCGATTGCCGCGACGGCTTTGCTGCCAATCATCAAGTATTATGGTGGGCTGAAGTTACCAACCTTCAGTTGCCTGATAGAGGACTTGCCCCCCACACTTACGATTGCTTTCCCTGCCATCCTGACCCAACTCGCTACACCCGTTGGGCAGGCCTATGTGACGCGCGCGATGGCGGAATACGGCGAAGCAGCCGTTGCGGGTATGGCGATTGTGGGTCGGTTGACGCCTGTTTCTTTTGCAGTGATTTTCGCCTTATCGGGCGCGATTGGTCCGATCATCGGGCAGAATTTTGGGGCCAAGGATAATGCCCGTGTCGAAGGCGCGTTTTTTGCAGGGCTGGCTTTCACGGCATTGGTCGTCATTGGCATTGCCTTGGCGCTTTTTGGATTGCGCGGACCGATTGCGGCGCTTTTTGATGCGGAGGGTGTTACCAAAGATCTGGTCTTCCTTTTCTGCGGTCCGCTGGCGCTTTTGTTTTTCTTCAACGGCGTGCTTTTTGTGGCGAATGCGGCATTTAACAATCTGGGGCATCCGTTCTATTCGACATGGGTAAATTGGGGGCGGCATACGCTTGGCACAATGCCACTGGTCGCTTTGTGCGCCTGGGCGTTTGGCGCGCCAGGGGTGCTGATCGGACAGGCGCTGGGCGGGGTTGTTTTTGGGACTGTCGCTTTCTTTTTGGCGCGCAAGGTTATTCGCGAGGGGCGCGCCCCTAAGGATCGCGATCCGTTTGCGCGTCAAGCACGGCTCCTGAGCTTGTTGAATTTACGGCGATGAAGTGATCGACCAGCGCGGTTTCGTTCTTTGTCAGCGTCTGCGCGCGCGGATAGCGCGGTGTCATGCGGTCATTCAGTATGGGGGTATGCCAACCATCGGTGGTCTCAAAAAACCGTGCGACACCGTCTTCGCCAAACCTGTGCAGATAGCCTTGCACGACCACGTCCAGATAGCTCAGCAGGATCGGATGGGTTGCGGAGGGCGCGATGTGTGCACTGTCGGGGATCGCATAAACTGCGGTCTCGCTTGGTATAGTCGCGGCTGTGATTTGAGGCGTTACCTTATGGCGGTCATAGGCGTATTCGCGGGCGTCCAGGGTGTGCCAATCTGCATCGGGCACCGCGGCAATCAGGCCCTCTAGCGTTGTAGTTGCATCCGGGCGCACGGTTAGAAAGGCCGCCATGCGGTGGGTCGTATGGCGCCAGACGCGCCGCCATCCCTGCAAGGTTGCGTGCTGAATACCGGGATAGCTGTGTGTTGCGGTATTCACCAGCGATCCGTAGCCGAAGAAATGCGGATGATGGATCATTCGCGCGCGCGCAGTATTTGCGCGGGTCGGGCGGAAAGAGGGCGCCAGGCAAAGGCGAGACCGGCCAGAAGCGTCGCCAGAACACCCCCGATGACGATGGCCAAAGCGTTCGGCCAGATCACGATAAACGATGTTTCCATGACGAATGTAGTGACGGCCCAGCCCGCTGTGATGCCTGCTGCGATGGCAACGATGCCTGCGCCCGCACCAAGAAGGGCGGCCCGTAAGGCAAAGCTGGACAAAATGCGCCCACGCGGCGCGCCGATCGTCTTGAGGATCGCGGCTTCGTACGTGCGGGCGCGCTCGCCTGCGGCGGCGGCGCCGATCAGGACCAGAAAGCCGGTCAGCAGGGTCGCGGATGCGCCGTATGATGTTGCTGCAGCCAGTCCTGCAAGCACGTCTGAGACCCTGTCAATCGCATCGCGTACGCGCACGGCGGTGATGTTCGGAAACGTGTTTGCCAGCTCGCGCAGGATGCCTGCTTCGGCGTCTTCTTCTGCATACACAGTCGCGATGTGGGTATGGGGTGCACCCGCCAGTGCGCTGGGGTTCATCGACAGGATAAACCCGATTCCGGCGGTTGAGAAATCAACCTCGCGGAACGATGCAAGCGTGCCGGTTATGTCGCGGCCCAGAATGTTAATCGTCATGCTGTCACCAAGGCTCAGCCCCATCTCTTCTGCTTCTTCGGCAGCAAAACTGATGAGTGGTGGGCCCGTATAGTCTTCGGGCCACCATTCGCCTTCTGTGAGTGTCGTGTTGTCCGGTTGAGCGTCCGTGTAGGTCACACCGCGGTCGCCATCCAGGACCCAGTGGCTGCCAGCCACGTCCCGTGCAGGACGGTCATTGATGCGGGTGATGATGCCACGCAGCATCGGGGCACTGTCAACGCGGCTGACAGCGTCGTTCGCGTCCAGACGTGCGCGGAATTCGGGCAGTTGATCGTTCTGGATGTCGACAAAGAAATAGCTTGGGGCTACCTCAGGCAGATCCCCCGCGATGGCGTTGCGCAGATTGCCATCTATTTGCCCGACAGCGGCAAGGACAGAGAGCCCAAGACCAAGGGACAGCACAACGGATGTCGCCTCTTCCCGAGGTCCGCCGATGGAGCCGAGGGCCAAGCGCAACGCCGTGCGACCACGTGTTGATTTCAGCTTGGTTGCGCGCCGTGACAAGGCCCTGATGCCCATCGCGGCGAGGGTCAGAACGAGAAGGACGCCGACGATGCCGCCGGCAGTTGCAAGTGTCAGGGTCATCGCATCAGAAAACCAGATCGCAATCCAGATCAGCGCAGCGAGTAAAAGCGCGATGGTCACAAGGTAAGGCCAGGATGGCAGCAGCTTTCCGCTGCCCAAGGCGTCGCGAAACAGGGTGGCTGCTCGGATGTCATCGGTGCGGGCAAGTGGCCACAGTGTAAATATGAGCGCAGCGAGGGTTCCGTAGATCGCAGCTTCGATCAAAGGCGCGGGGTGGATTGCAAAGACTGCCGGGATGGGCAACCGCGCCTCGATAACAGGTGACATCAGCAGGGGCAGGCCTGCACCAAGGATTAGGCCCAACAGAATACCAAGGATTGTCAGAACACCGATTTGCAGGAAGTATGTCTGAAAGATTGTGCGTCGATCCGCACCAAGGGTTTTGAGCGTCGCGATGACGCCCGTCTTGCCCGACAGGTAGGCGCGCACAGCGGCCGAAACGCCAACTCCGCCAACCGCCAGGCCAGACAAGCCCACAAGCACAAGAAAAGCGCCAAGGCGGTCAACGAATTGCTGCACGCCTGGTGCGCCATTGCGTGCGTCTGTCCAACGTAGGCCACTTGTCTCAAAAAGCGTTTCTGCCTCATTCTCCAGGGCTTCCAGCGGCGCGGCATCCGGTAGATCAAGACGGTACTTCGTTGAAAACAGCGTGCCCGCGCCCAGCAGGCTGGAGTTTGCCAGATCATCGGTGCGTACAATGGTGCGTGGCCCAAGAGCAAAGCCGCCCGCGGCACTGTCTGGTTCGGTTACCAGCGCTGCCGACAGTATGAACTCTTGCGTGCCAAGACGAAATGTATCGCCTGCCTCAAGGCCCAGACGGTCTTTCAGGACACGTTCCATGACGGCACCAGGCAAGCTATCGCTGCCAGCAAGTGCATCGGGTAATGGTATTGGCGGATCGAGAACGACCTCTCCCACAAGTGGATAAGCGGCATCGACTGATTTGATCTGGGTCAGACCGCGCTCGGGGCCATTCTCGCCGTCAACGACGGCCATGGATCTGAAATCAGTCACCTCGGAGATGGCAAGCGATTGGTCTTCCATCCAAGCGCGTTCGTCGACGGTCGCAAAGCGGTAGGTGAACTCCATCTCGGCGTCGCCGCCAAGCAAGGCAGCGCCTTCACGCTCCAGACCCGCCTGAATTGACGCGCGCACAGAGCCGACCGCAGCGATCGCGGCCACGCCGAGGGCGAGACAGGCAAGGAAAATACGGAAACCCCGCAGTCCGCCGCGCAGTTCGCGACGGGCAAAACGTGCTGCGATCGCTAAGCTCATTCGGCGGCTTTCTGAGCGGGTGTGTCGTCAACCCGCCCGTCGCGCAAATGCACGGTGCGATCACAGCGTGCCGCGAGATCGGGGGCATGGGTTACCAGGACCAGCGTTGCGCCATGGCGGTCGCGCAGGCCAAAGAGCATGTCGATGATCGCCGCCCCATTTGGTCCATCCAGATTGCCCGTTGGCTCGTCCGCCAAGAGGATATCGGGACGCGGCGCAGAGGCGCGTGCAAGTGCGACGCGCTGTTGTTCGCCGCCTGACATCTGGCTGGGGTAATGATCGACGCGGTGCGAAAGGCCGACTGTCTGCAATTCAGCCTCGGCCCTCTCAAAGGCATCTTTGTGCCCGGAAAGCTCAAGGGGCACTGCGACGTTCTCCAGTGCGGTCATCGTCGGGATCAGGTGGAAAGACTGGAAGACAACGCCCATATGCGCGCGGCGAAAACGTGCGAGTGCGTCTTCATTCATTTGCGTCAGATCCTGCCCAAGCGCGGTGACGGTGCCGCTTGTCGCAGTCTCTAATCCGCCCATAAGCATGAGCAGCGAAGACTTGCCCGAGCCGGACGGCCCCACAAGCCCCAAGGTTTCGCCTTTAATCACATCAAGCGTGATCCCATGTAGAATATCGACGCGCCCGGCATTGCCATCAAGCGACAGGCGCGCATCTTGAAGAGAGAGAACGGGTTCGGACATGAGAGGACGCCTGCTGATGTTGGTTGCTTTGGGATATGGGGCGCGCGCTTGGACGCGCAACCTGATCGCATTTATTTTAGTGGTTTCCGCAAGCGTCGCGACTGCAGAGCCGCTTCGTATCGCTGCCTTGGGCGACAGTCTGACCCAAGGGTTCGGCTTGATGGAGCAAGATGGATTTGTGCCCCAATTGCAATCTTGGCTGACTGACAATGGAGTTGATGCAACTGTCGTGAACGCAGGTGTTTCAGGGGATACCACGCAAGGCGGATTATCGCGCATCGAGTGGACGTTAACGCCGGATATTGGTGCTTTGGTCGTAGCACTTGGCGGAAATGACCTATTGCGGGGCCTTGATCCGACGGTAAGTCGCGCAAATTTGCGTGGTATTCTCGAGGTTGCGGCCGCCAAGGATGTTCCGGTTCTATTGATCGGTATGGAAGCGCCCAGCAACTACGGCCCCGAGTATAAACAGGCGTTCGATGTGATCTATCCAGAACTGGCGGCGGAGTTCGGTGCGCGTTATCTTGAGAGCTTTTTTGCGGGGTTTGGCACCGCCCGAGACGATCCGGCAGAGTTGTTGCAATACATGCAACCGGATGGGGTTCATCCGAACGCAGCTGGTGTTGAAGTGATTGTAGAAGCGATTGGCCCGGAAGTGCAGGCCTTGGTTGATCCGCTTATTAACTGAGCGCGATCAATAGGTTGGGCGGCCCCATCAATGGCGCCGCCCAGAATGTCTTAGGCGAGTGCGAGGTTCGACGCAGCTTCGCGGCCATTGCGGCCTTCTTCAACGTCGAAAGTCACTTTTTGGTTGTCGGCGAGGCCGGTCAGACCAGCCCGCTCAACAGCGGAAATGTGAACGAAAACGTCTTTGCCGCCATCGTCGGGGGCAATAAAGCCATAGCCTTTTGTGGTGTTGAACCATTTAACGGTGCCATTAGCCATCCGTCTGTCTCCTTAAATTAACTGCCCACAGGATGTGGCAGGTCGGCTTGGTCATGCGTTTCAACTGACTGGCCGTGTAGGAGCAGGTGGTCGAATAACGGTAACGGTCGCGAGAGTCACATGGGGTGTGGCACCTTGAAAAGCAAGTGAAATAAATATGAAAGCCGCGCCGTATGTTTGCGTATGGTAGTGGTATGGCTCGGGTATGGCAGCTGAACATACGTTTTGAGCCGGGGCGAAATCGGCAGATGGATTCAAAACCACCTGCTGAAATTCGGGATTGTCTCCGATCTACCGCACAAATTTCTTATGCTTGATCCGCTTCGGTTCCAGAGCGTCGGCTCCGAGGCGACGTTTCTTGTCTTCCTCGTAGTCCTCGAAGTTGCCTTCGAACCATTCGACATGCGCCTCGCCTTCGAAAGCCAGAATATGGGTGCAGATGCGGTCGAGGAAGAAGCGGTCGTGGGAGATGACGACGGCGCAGCCGGCGAAGTCGACAAGCGCGTCTTCGAGCGCGCGGAGGGTTTCGACGTCGAGATCGTTGGTCGGTTCGTCAAGCAGTAGCACGTTGCCGCCCGAGCGGAGGAGCTTGGCCATGTGGACGCGGTTGCGTTCGCCACCCGAGAGCAAGCCGACCTTTTTCTGCTGATCGCCGCCTTTGAAGTTGAACGCGGAGCAATAGGCGCGGGAGTTCATTTCGGCGTCGCCCAACTGAATGATGTCATTGCCGTCCGAGATCACCTCCCACACGGTTTTATCCTCGGGAAGGGCGTCGCGGGTTTGATCGACATAGGACAGCTGCACGGTGTCGCCGTATTCCAGCGAGCCGTCATCGGGCTGTTCTTGCCCTGTCATCATCCGAAAGAGGGTGGTTTTACCCGCACCGTTGGGGCCGATCACGCCGACAATGCCGCCGGGGGGCAGGGCGAAGGTGAGATCTTCGACGAGCAGCTTGTCGCCCATGGCTTTCTTGAGGCCGTTCACCTCGATCACTTTGCCGCCAAGGCGGGGGCCGTTGGGGATGATGATCTGGGCGCGGCCGAGCTTTTCGCGCTCGGACTGGTTGGCCAGATCATTATAGGCGTTGATGCGGGCCTTGGATTTGGCTTGGCGCGCTTTTGGGGATTGGCGCATCCATTCCAGCTCGCGCTCCAGTGTTTTCTGCTTGGATTTGTCCTCGCGCGCTTCCTGCTCAAGGCGTTTGGCTTTCTGTTCGAGCCACGAGGAGTAGTTGCCTTCCCAGGGCACTCCGGAGCCGCGATCCAGTTCCAAGATCCAGCCAGTGATGTCGTCGAGGAAATAGCGGTCGTGGGTGACGATCAGGATTGTGCCTTTGTAATCAATGAGGTGCTGTTGCAGCCACGCGATGGTTTCGGCATCGAGGTGGTTAGTCGGCTCGTCGAGCAGCAGCATTTCGGGCTGTTCTAGTAGCAGTTTGCACAGTGCGACGCGGCGTTTCTCACCGCCCGAAAGCTTGGTGACGTCGGCATCGTCAGCGGGGCAGCGGAGCGCTTCCATCGAGACGTCGATTTGCGCGTCGAGGTCCCAGAGATTCTGGGCGTCAATCTCGTCTTGCAGCTTGGCCATCTCCTCGGCGGTCTCGTCGGAGTAGTTCATGGCCAGTTCGTTGTAGCGATCGAGGATGTCTTTCTTGGCTTTCACGCCGAGCATCACGTTGCCGCGCACATCGAGACTTGCGTCCAGTTCGGGCTCTTGCGGGAGGTAGCCCACTTTGGCGCCTTCGGCTGCCCAAGCCTCGCCCGAGAAGTCTTTGTCGATGCCAGCCATGATACGCAGCAGTGTTGATTTACCGGCGCCGTTGACGCCGACAACACCGATTTTCACGCCGGGCAGGAAGCTCAGGCGGATGTTTTCAAAGCATTTTTTGCCACCGGGATAGGTCTTTGAGACGCCGTCCATGTGGTAGACATATTGATAGGCTGCCATGGGAAATTCTCCGCTCGCGTGTCGCTGTTCGGCTTTAGATAGCGGGGCGTCCCGGTAAGGGCAATCAGGTGGAGCGGCGGCGGAAGACAGGGCGCATCATTTGCTCTTCACGGGCAAGGGCTGTCAGCGCGGGTAAAAGCGCGTCTGCTGGTATGTCGGCGGCGGTAGAAGCGCGTGCGCCTTGTGTCCCTGCGAGCCACAGATGCGCCATCGCGTAGCCAAGGGAATAACCGGCCCAATTGGGCAAGTGCCCTGAGCCAAAGAACCAGCGGGCGTGGTCATATTCCGGGTCTGCCCATTCGCGTAGGGCCGCACCTGCAAGCGTTGGGATAAGACTGTCGTCGATGGCGCATTCCCACGGTTCGGGTTCGGTGCCGTATACTTCGCGAACGAACTGACCCGCCAAGCCCTCGCTGACCAGAGCTTCGCCTAAAGTGCGTCCATAATGGGCAGCGTCCCACCGCAAGGCGTGGTGTATTTCATGGGCAATCATGCGTGACAAAGGCCCGTCGAGATTGCGCCGCATGTTGGGATTTTCCGGATCAAAGCTCAGCATGATGACGCCCGCACGTGGCGCATGCCCAACGTGGCCAAGTTGTGGAATGCCAAAACCCGGCGTGGCTTGGACAACTAGATCGAGGCGCGGCAGGGTCACAACCTTCGCCAAGCGTTCTTCGGTCGCGACCAGTGTGCGATTGATCTGCGGCAGGACGGGATCCAGCGCGGCTCTTGCGTTCAGGTAGTGGACCGTCCAAACCATATACCTACGCTAGGCGGCAGCTTTTGGCTTGCCCAGCAGCAAAAGGCACACCGTTTGGGTAACTGGCGGGATGTCGCGCGAAAGGGAATTGAGATGCGCGAAGGCTTGCCGATGGCGCGGGCAGGGCAGACGGTGGGGCTGCTGGGAGGGTCCTTTGATCCGCCACATGCAGGTCATGCAAATATCACACGTCAAGCCTTGCGACGCTTTGGGCTGGACCAAGTCTGGTGGCTTGTCTCGCCTGGCAACCCTTTGAAATTACATGGCCCTGCGCCGATGGAAGACCGAATTGCAGCATGTCATGCTGTGATCGATCATCCGCGCCTGCAGATCACAGATTTTGAAGCACGGGCCGGTACACACTTCACTGCGGAGACGTTGGTAGCCTTGCGGCTTGTTTACCCAGGTGTGCGGTTTGTTTGGCTGATGGGTGCGGACAATCTGGCTCAATTTCATCGCTGGCAGCAGTGGCGTTGGATCATGCGCACGGTTCCTGTTGGCGTATTGGCGCGACCGGGTGATCGTCTGACGGCGCGTACGTCTAAAGCGGCCCAGGTTTTTGAGAAGGCGCGGATCTCGGGTCGGGCATCGCAGCTTTTGGCGCGAGCCGAAGCGCCTGCCTGGTGCTTTATCAACGTGCCGATGGTGAATTTATCGTCCAGCGCAATCCGGGCGAAAGGTCACTGGGGCTAGGTCCGTCGACGGATCAGTGATGCAAAGCCCGATCCGATCAGCAAAGCGAGGCCAGCCAGCGTCAGGGTATCGGGCAAGTCTTGGAAAACCAGCCATCCAAGCGACGTTGCAGCGATCAGCTGAAAGTACACAAACGGAGCCAGCGTGGTGCTGGGCGCCAGGCGGTAGGCCAAGATCAGGATCAAATTACCGAGCATGGAACACAGACCTGAGGCAAAAGTAAGCGCAGCGATTTCGCTGGTCATCGGAGGAACCGCTTGCAGGCCAAAAGGCAGAGTGACGGCTGCGCTGATACCCAGTTGCGTAAAGAGGAGCGCGCGAGGCCGCGCGGTTTCTGCAAGCCATTTTGAGGCTGTCAGAAATGCTCCGTAAAAGCATCCCGCGAGCACCCCAAAGCCGAGGCCCGGTGTCATGCCAAAGCCTGGTTTGACGACAAGCAGCACCCCTGCGAAGCCCAGAAGCAACAAAAGCGTCTGTAAGGGGGTGATCGGCTCGCGTAGGAGGATGCTTGAAAGAAAGAAGCTGAGGATTGGCCCAATGAAGAAGGCGCCAAAGACGTTCGCAATAGGTTCGGTTTGCAATGCGGTCAGGATCGACGTGATCCCGCCTGTCAATAAAAGTGCGCGAAACCAAACGCGCCAATCTTTGAAAAGCGGCCATGTCCCTGCGGGTATGAATGGCAACACAAGGATGGCGCCGACGACAAAACGGGTCCAGGCCACATAAATCGGTGCGACGCCGTCTTGCGCGACCAACAGCTTGCCTGCGGTGTCCCCCATCGGGATGAACGACATGGCGATAAACATCAGGGCGATCGGTTTGCGCATGATTGGGGCGCTATCACGCGGATTTGCGGTGTGAAAGCGCAAATGGACGGTTGAGCGAGGTGCGCTGCTGGGCTTAACTATCCGAATGGGGATGCTTTTTTCACGTCGCGGTTTTGTCGCCGCCTTATTGTCGAGTGCGGCAGTGCCAGCGGTGGCAGAGGCGCCGGCCCGTTCTGACCGGCCACAGGTCAGAGGCGGCACGCAAGTTGTTCGTAGACCGAAAGGCACCGAGCGGATCATCGCAGAAGCTGGCTTGTCCGGGGCCGTGGGTTTTGTTGTGGCCGATGCCAAAACCGGGCTGGTGTTGGAAAGTGTCGGCGCGTCGGCCAGTCTGCCCCCCGCCAGTGTCGCAAAGGCGATGACCGGAGCTTATGCGCTTGAAACGCTCGGAGCTGAGTACACCTTCAAAACGCGCATTTTCGCGCGTGGCACAATGTCAGGCGGCGTTTTAAGTGGTGATCTGATCCTCGCTTGCGGAGGCGATCCGGTGCTTAGCACCGATCATCTTGGTGATATGGCAGCCCAATTGAAAGAACGCGGTCTTCGCGAGGTGCGTGGCAAATTCCTCGTTTACGGTGGAGCGCTGCCTCGGGTCGATGAGATCGACAAGAACCAGCAAGACCATTTCGGCTATAACCCGACGATCAGTGGGGCTGTCCTGAACTTTAACCGTGTCCATTTTCAGTGGAAACGTGCGAGCGGTGACTGGAACCTAACGATGGATGCGCGGGCCAAACGATATCGGCCGCAGGTTGCGATGGCGCAAATCAGTGTGGCGGACAGGTCTAGCCCGATCTTTGACTATCGCGATGGAGGTGGTGTGGATCGCTGGCGGGTTGCAAGCCGTGCGTTGGGCAATGGCGGTTCGCGATGGCTGCCGGTTCGAAAGCCAGAGCTTTATGTCGGGGATGTTTTTCGGACGCTGGCGCGCAGCCACGGGATTGTGCTGCCCGCTGCGCAGGCTGGAACACGAGCCCCGTCTGGGACAGTGCTTGTGCAGCGCGACAGCCCGCCATTGCGGATCATTGTGCGCGATATGCTGAAGTATTCGACAAATATCACAGCTGAGGTTGTGGGCCTCACGGCGACGATCAAGCGGAGGGGGCAAGTGTCGGGGCTTCGTGCATCTGCATCGGAGATGAACCGATGGGCGCAACAACGCTTTGGTGCGCGCGCTGAACTGGTCGACCATTCCGGTTTGGGGGATGCATCACGGATCACTGCCGGGGATATGGTTAAAGCGTTGGTCGCGCTTGGACCTCAGGGACGCTTGGCGGGCTTGCTGAAGGATATTCCAATGCGCAACGCCAGCTACGAGGTCGTCAAAAGCGATCCAAATAAGGTACGCGCCAAAACCGGAACGTTGAATTTCGTTTCGTCGTTGGCGGGCTATCAGCGGGCACCTGATGGGACAGAATTGGCTTTTGCCATTTTCTGCGCGGATGTGCCATTGCGCAAGAAGACGGCGAACGCAAATGGCGACCGCCCGCGTGGAGCGCGCACATACAATGGACGGGCCAAACGCCTGCAACAGTCCTTGTTGCGGCGTTGGGGACAGCTTTACGGCGCTTAAAGCGTCATGTGCCGTGCACGTGAGCCGCGTTCGATCGCGGCAGCATGCAAACGGTCAATGTTCAGTTCATATCGGATTTCTTCAAGCAAACGTAGTTCCGTCTCTGCCAGTTTGCCGTCAGCTGCAGCCACATCGCAGGCCAGCGCATAAGCCGTTTCGTTCAGATGCGGTGGTAGCACATCGCGGATCAATCCAAAGAGCGCATCAAGGCCGTCTTCTTGCTCAAAAAGATCAAAAACTGTTTGCCCGATGGTTTGAAGACGGTCAGCGTCATACCCGGCAAAAACGGGCAAGTTATTGATTGAGTTTGTGATTTTGACCAGCTCGGATGTGCGGATATTCTCGTCAGACGCTGAGATTGCAATCATCACAGCGGCAAGACTGTCTTGTGCGGTCAAAGGGTGTGGAAGATCGGGCAAGGGAAACTCCTGTTGCGGTTGATCGGACTTTATTGACCTCTGCGCAGGCCAGCAATAGGGAGTGTGCCGAGAAACGGCGGCTGGGGCCGCGTGTCAGCGAAAGTGATCCGAGATGTCGAATTTGCGCGAAGAAGCAATGCAATCAAAGGCGTGGCCCTTTGAAGAGGCGCGCCGGGTTCTTAAACGCTATGCGAAGAAAGACCCTGAGAAGGGCTATGTGTTGTTTCAGACAGGCTATGGGCCGTCTGGATTGCCGCATATCGGGACCTTTGGCGAGGTTGCGCGCACGACAATGGTGCGGCGCGCGTTCGAGATTTTGTCGGACATCCCAACCAAACTAATCTGCTTTTCCGACGACTTGGACGGCTTTCGCAAAGTGCCGGGCAACGTGCCGATGCAGCAAGAATTGAAGGAAGATCTTAATCTTCCACTTACAAAGGTGCGCGACCCGTTTGGCCTTTATGAGGGGTTTGCCCAACATAACAACGCGCGTCTGAATGAGTTTTTGGACAGTTTTGGGTTTGAGTACGAATTCGCCTCTTCGACCGAGTATTATACATCGGGCCGGTTTGATGAGATGCTGCTGGTTGCTTTGGAGCGCTTTGATAAAATTCAGGAAATCATGCTGCCGACTTTGGGAGAAGAGCGGCGTGCGACTTATTCTTGCTTTTTGCCGATCAGCCCAAAGACTGGCCATGTGCTGCAGGTTCCGACGCTGGAGCGCAATGTCGCCAAGGGGACGATTGTTTACGCGGAACCCGATGGCGAGCACGTTGAGATCCCTGTGACGGGCGGCAATGTGAAGATGCAGTGGAAGCCTGATTGGGCGATGCGTTGGGCCGCGCTGGGTGTGGATTACGAGATGTCCGGCAAGGATCTGATTGATAGCGTCACGCAATCGAGCAAGATTTGTCGCGCGTTGGGCAAGCCTGCACCGGAAAGTCTGTCTTATGAGCTCTTTAACGATGAGCAAGGGCAGAAAATTTCGAAGTCGAAGGGCAATGGCCTATCGATGGAAGAGTGGCTGACTTATGCAGCGCCCGAAAGCTTGCAGTATTTCATGTATCAGAAGCCAAAGACGGCCAAGCGGCTGTATTTCGATGTGATCCCCAAGGCGGTGGACGAGTATCACCAGCAATTGCGTGGATATCCGGGTCAGGAGTTAAAGCAACAGCTGGGCAATCCGGTGTTTCATATTCATGGGCACAATGTGCCAGCGTCTAACATGGTTGTGCCGTTTTCGATGTTGCTGAATTTGGCCTCTGTTTCCGCCGCTGAAGAAAAGGAGCAGTTATGGGGCTTTATTCAGCGCTATGCGCCCGATGCGCGAGCTGAAACGCATCCGGATCTTGATGCGGCGGCAGGTTTTGCCGTGCGTTATTACAATGATTTTGTGAAACCCGAAAAGACCTATCGCGCGCCGACGGATCTGGAACGCGAGGCGTTGGAAGAGTTAGCGCAGGGTCTGCGCGACTGGGAGGGCCCGGTCGATGCAGAAGAGTTGCAAGGGCTTGTTTTTGCATGTGGTCGAGAGCGGTTTGATCCGCTTCGCGATTGGTTCAAGGCGCTTTATGAAGTGCTTCTGGGTGCTTCCCAAGGGCCGCGTTTCGGGGGTTTCATTGCGCTTTACGGTATCGAAGAAACCATCGCACTGATCGAAAAGGGGTTGGCGGGCGAGTTGACCTGACGGCGCCCCCACCTACCGTCCTTTTACCATAAGCAGGGAGAGGGCGCATGAATCGACTTTTTTTTTCCGCAATTTTTGCCTTTGGGCTGGCCGGTTGGGGCCATGCGCAAGATGCGCGCGACACCGCGATCCAGAACACCATTCAGGATCAGATTGAGGCTTTCAAAGCCGACGACTTTGGTGCTGCATTTTCATATGCGAGCCCGATGATCCAAGGCATGTTCCGTACGCCAGAGAATTTCGGTGTGATGGTCCAACGCGGATATCCCATGGTCTGGCGTCCAAACTCTGTACGGTATCTTGAGCTTGACGAGAAAGGTGGTCGTCTTTTTCAGAAGGTGATGATTACCGATCAGAATGGTGGTCTTCATATGCTTGAATATCAGATGATTCAGGTGAATGGCGCGTGGCAGATTAATGGGGTTCAGCTTTTGCCCCAGCCTGATCTGGGTGCTTGAGCGTGCGGTGCTGTAGGCACCGTTTAACGCCTATTTGATACCCCTGTTGCCCGACTGCGGATCGTTTGGATGCGCGGGATCGAGCAACCACCCGATGCGGTGAAAAGGGGTCTTCATGAACAAAGCGATTACCGATGGGCTGGTGCTGACGCCGCCCGCTTTTGAAAACGGTCTGAATGTCTGGTCGAGCGGCGATGGAACGCCCGGGTCCAACACCTATGCCAGCGCTGCAAATGCAGCTTTTGTCCCCGCAGATCAAGATTTCAGCGGCTGTCTGGAGCTTCAGAAAACCACCACAACAACCAAACTGCGTTACATGGGTGAAACGCCTATTCTGCCGGGCTGTTATCTGCGCATTACCGCACGGGTCAAGTGTGTCAGTGGTAATCTGCCATCGGTTCGAATTGCCGGCTGGGCAGGCGCTGCCGGAGGCAGCCATGTGGCCAGCGTGCCCGCATCTGCCGCAAATGTCGCAATGACGAATTATGGCGAGATTTACGAGATCTCGGCGATTGTGGGCACGGGGGATCGCAACGGCGTGGATCTGATTTGGGGTGCCGAGCCGATTTACGGCCATTTCGGCATTGATCTGACGGGGCCCAATGGCGGTGTCGTTCGAATTGATGATCTCAAGATCGAAGACATCACAGGTGCCTTTCTGCGCGACATGATCGATGTGGTCGATGTGCGCGACTATGGCGCAAAGGGAGATGGCACGACCGATGACAGCGCTGCGTTTGAGGCAGCAGATGCAGATTCAAACGGTCGCCGGGTGTTGGTGCCTGCAGGCATTTACTATATCGGCAATCACGTTACGATCGAGAGCCAGATCAAGTTCGAGGGTACTGTGACGATGCCCAAGAACATCCGTTTTCAGTTGCGGCAAGACTTTGATCTGTCGACCTATGGCGACGCTTTTGGGGACGATTTGCTGGGCTTTAAGAAGGGCCTGCAAGCGCTTCTTAACTCTGCGGGTCATGAGAGCTTTGACTTGAACGGTCGCCGTATCGCTGTGGACGGCCCAATCGATCTGCAGGATGTCGTTGACAACAAGACAAGCTATGCGATCCGTCGTGATGTGCGTAATGGCCAGCTTGAGGCCGCGGATACCACTGCTTGGGACACGGATGTTGTAACTTCGCAAGCCAGTTATTCGGCGAGCAATCCGACCAAGCTTACCAATGTTGTGAATGTCGCGAACATTCCGCATGGGTCTTTGGTGGAAGGAACTGGTGTTGGTCGTGAGGTTTACGTCCGTGCGGTCGATGTCGGGGCACAGACGATTACCCTCTCCAACCCGCTTTATGATGCGCAGGGCGTGCAGACTTTCACCTTTAAGCGGTTCAAATATCTGTTCGATATGAGCGGATTTTCTTCGCTCAGCCGATTTGGGTTTGAAAGCGTTGAATTTCAATGCAGTGGGCGCTGCTCTGCGATCATGCTGCCCAAGGAAGGATCAATTTTCCGATTGAATGAATGCACGATTAACCGCCCGAAAGATCGTGGGATTACCTCAACGGGTGGTGGCGATCAGGGCATGCTGATTGACCATTGCCAGTTCCTGTCGAACGAGCAGGGGTCGCTGGTTGAGGATCGCACGACCATTGCTCTGAATTCAAACTCCAATGACAACAAGTTGCGCAACAACCGTGTGGTTCTATTCGGTCACTTTGCAGTGCTGAACGGTTTCAATCACATGATTTCGGGAAACCACTTTTTTCAGGGTGGCACGTCGACCGACGGTATCCGACGTGCGGGCATTGTGCTGACCAACCCACACGCCCGGACAACGATTACCGGCAACTATGTTGATAACTGTTTCATCGAATGGACGAACGAACATGACGCGACGCCTGATTACACGTCGGGTTTTGGCTTTAGCGCCCTGACTTTGACGGCTAACATCTTCCTCGCAAGCAATACTGCGAATTGGTTTAAATGGCTGGTGGTTAAACCTTATGGTACGGGGCATTTCCTGCATGGTTTGAGTGTGACCGGTAACACTTTCGGGTCCGTTGGGGGCAGTGTTCAGCGTGCGGAAGGCGTTGATACGACCTTTGCCGATCTTGATAAGACGCGTTTCCGAAACATCACCTTTTCGGGCAACACGTTCAATGGGGTGACGAATGCTGTCTATAACCCGGTCACAATTCGGCACGCAGAAGGTTCCGACGCGGCCACTTGGGTCATTGATTGTGCGCCGTATTTGCCATTTGGCGGTCGTGCGAAGAGTATTCAGGGCGTCGTGCCTGATGGGCGTGTCGAGAGCGGCGCAAGCGGGACGGAGTGGTCTTTTCCTTATGCGCGCTTGCAGCAAGGTGTGAATAAGGACCAGATCAAGCTGACTTGGGAAAACGCCTGCCGTGGGGAGGTCCATGTGACAGTAAGGTGCGATACGCCGGTCTAGGATAAATCTGCGGGGGTCAGGTAAAAGGCTTTGCCGAAGCCCCCGTTCAGATGCGCGTCTTCGACGTCAAAAAGCGCGAAGGAAAAGTCGGCGAAGTCGATGTAAAGCTTCGCCTTGGGATGCGTGGTCAGGTAATGGTCACGCATGTCCTGATATGCGGGGTCTTTGTGCGCGATAAAACGTGCCTGACATTGTAGGGTCAGCCGGGGATGGGTAAGCGGATCACCCTTTTGCTCGGGCTCGCCGACCAAGAGCGAGCATCTTGGATCCACTTTCAAGGCCTTGGTATGTAAAGACAGATCGCTGATAAGCGTCAACGGTGTACCATCCGGCGCCTGACCGACCGCGATCCGGCTGACCATCGGCATGTTGGTTTCGGGATCGACCACACCGATGGCACCAAAGCGGGCGTTTGTGACCAGGCTTTTGGCCAAAGCGCGGGCTTCATCGGTCGTCTCTCGGATCGGATTGATTTCAGGCATCGGCTGTCCTTGTTGCTGCCATAGACGGTAGCGGACGGTAAACGCGATGCAAGGTCTTCTGTGCGTCGTCCAGACTGATCCTGTCAGCAGGTGTCGTTATCATGCAAATGGGGCTGCTTGTGGGTTGTCAAAACTCCGTCCAACTGCCGAGTTTCAACGCAGCCTCGCCATCGCCGCCGAGCGGTTGAACAAGGCCGACCTCAATGCGCATACGTTTGTTCATTTTCCAGACGACTGACGGCGCAAAGTTGGTATAGCTGTCGCCCTCGGCTGGTTGGCCGGCTTGCAGTTGAGCGATGAACATCCAGCGCTCCCACGGCTTCAGCCCCCAAGTCGCGTCTAACTTGAGGCTGGTTCCTGACTTCTCTTGCGTGGCAAAGATATCTGCCCCTACCCAGCCAGTGTTCAGCCCGCGTCCGTAGTGCAAGCCTAGACGGGTCAGTGTGGTTTGTTCGGCTTCCAGATGGTCGACGTCGATCACCGTGTCGATAAAGGTGCCGACGGCAAAACTGGCGGCGAAGCGGTTCTGCGCTTCGAGCCGACCCAAGGCCACACGTGCAAAGATCAGCGCCTGACCATAAGAGACCTTGTCGGTCATCATGCCATCAAACCCTAGCGTGACACGCTTGCTCAGACCATACTCGGCGTAAAGGCTGTTTTCTGCGCTATGTGCGAGTTCAGGGATCTGGGTCGCGTGGGTTTGCGGACTGGGACGCGTCGTTGTGGAAAACGATAGAAAAACGCCTCCTTTTTCACGCGGCCAGGCCCCTGCAAAGCTGAGCGATGGGGAGATCAACATTAGAAGCAAAACCAACAGACGCATCTGACCAGATGTCCGGGAAAATGGTAAACGTGTGGTTAAGACTGGTTAACTTGTCTGGTAGCGTGACTTAAATCAAAGTCGGGCCTGTGCTGTCATGCCAATGTGGTCACATACACATGCGGGAGCTTTCATAATGCCTTATTCCAACATCCTCGTGCCCATCGCCTTCGATCATGATCGCGATACAAATCAGGCCTTGGAGATCGCCCGCGCGATCCGCTCTGAAGGGGGTAAAATTACCGCGTTGCACGTTGTCGAAGCGCTCCCGAAATATGCGACCGAGTATTTGTCGGAGGCACAGATCGCGCAGGCACATCTGGATATCGAGGAAAGTCTCAAAGACGCGGCGGGCCGCGCTGAAGATGTTGAGGTTCTCGTGGTGACGGGTCATTCAGGGCGCACTATTCTTGAGCAGGCCGAGAAGAAGCATGCCGATTGCATCGTGATTGCGTCGCACAGACCCGGGCTGCAGGATTACTTTCTGGGTTCGACAGCCGCACGTGTCGTGCGTCACGCCCAATGTGCGGTGCATGTGATCCGCTAGCCAGATACGCTTTCAACGGGGCGTTTAAAGCACGTGCTGTTGGCTGTTCAGCCTGAAACGGCTGTCGGTACAAAGCCTATGGTTACAACGCTGCCGCCCTCATGAAGCAGGCCGTTTTGAAACAATTTCGTTTCCGGGTGACAGCGCCATGTCCCAAATTTAGATCTGATGCCGTTAAACGGTTGCGTCAGTCTGGGTGACAACTTCAGCTGCAGCTATGTCACCCTCAACGGACGTGCTGTGGTTGTGGCTATAGGCTGCACCGGGGATCACATAGTTGAACACAATCAGACCCATGATAACGCCCCCTACAACAAGGCTGTGCTCGGACAGGATAGACCAGCCGGGCAGGGGGAGGTCCATGCCGCTAAACCGGTCCAAAGTGCTGTAGCTCAGAAAAACCCAAACAATGCTCAGCGCCAAAAATGGCGCGCGCACGGTCCAGCGGTGTGTCAAGGCTGTCAGTCTTCCGTGTATGGCGGGCAAAAGAAATACGCTGCTTACGCTGAAAAGCCCGGCAGCCATTGCATAGTCTGAGCCGCCGCATTCGCATTTTACGACCATGATTGTCGCGACGGCATAGTATCCGAAAAGCCCAAGCAGCAAGGCAACCGTGTCAGCCAAAGAAAGCTTCATACGCATTCGTCCATCCCCTATTTCAATCAAGTCCGGCACAGGGTGCTGCGCAATTGCGGCAACAATTTGAAAGAGGGGCGGCTTTCTGCGCCACTTGCTTGTTTTGCGGCGAACAATCTCCATATCCAAAAGGCAACAAATCAAGGGAGTGCGCAATGCAGTGTCCGATTGACGGAACGCAACTGGTGATGACCGATCGCAGCGGAGTCGAGATTGACTATTGTCCGCAATGCCGTGGGGTCTGGCTGGATCGGGGCGAATTGGACAAGATCATTGAACGCTCGGCGGCGCCAACACCCCCGCCGCCGCCTGCGGGACGCCAAAGCTATGATGATGATTACCGCGGTGGGGATCGTCGGGATCGCGGGTATCGCGATGATGATGATCGCCGTTATCGCAAGAAAAAAGGCCCTGCGTCTTTGCTGGGCGAAATCTTCGATTTTTAAGATGTCCAGGGCGCGCTGGGTTCCCGCCCTATGACCGTTTCTTGCGCCTTTTAACACCACCGCGTTGGCCCGGGCGGCCCGCGGTTGAACGACCTGCAGCTTTCTGAGCGTCATCAACCGCTTTCTCGACAGCATATTGCCGGGCCATGGGGTCGTCAGACACTGTCAGATCGACAGTCTCCAAACGCTTCACCTCGTCGCGCAGGCGGGCCGCTTCTTCAAATTCAAGGTTCTCGGCGGCTTTGCGCATTTGATCGCGTAGACCGTCAAGATGCGCTTGCAGGTTGCCACCAGCGATGGGCGCATCGACCTTTGCGGTCACCCGGTTCATGTCGACATCGCCTTTGTAAAGCCCAGCAAGGACGTCTTCGACGTTCTTTTTGACCGTTTCCGGCGTAATCCCGTGCTCTTCATTATAGGCGATCTGTTTGGCGCGGCGGCGGTTGGTTTCGCCCAATGCACGCTCCATACTGCCGGTGATTTTATCGGCATACATGATGACCCGGCCCTCTGCATTTCGCGCGGCGCGGCCAATCGTTTGCACAAGCGACGTCTCGGAACGCAAAAATCCTTCTTTATCGGCGTCCAGAATGGCCACCAAACCGCATTCCGGAATGTCCAGGCCCTCGCGCAGAAGGTTAATGCCGATCAGCACATCAAAGGCGCCAAGCCGCAGATCGCGCAGGATCTCGATCCGTTCAATCGTGTCGATATCCGAATGCATATAGCGCACCTTGATGCCTTGTTCATGCATGTATTCGGTCAGATCTTCGGCCATTCGCTTGGTCAGCGTTGTCACAAGCGTGCGGTAGCCGTCTGCCGAGACCTTTCGAATTTCATCAAGTAAATCGTCAACTTGCGTCTCAACGGGCCTAATCTCAACCTCGGGATCCAGAAGGCCGGTGGGGCGGATGACCTGTTCGGTAAAGACACCGCCAGATTGCTCGATCTCCCATGCGGCGGGGGTCGCCGACACAAAGATCGATTGAGGACGCATGGCATCCCACTCCTCGAATTTCAAAGGACGGTTATCCATGCAGGACGGCAGCCGGAAACCATGTTCGGCCAATGTGAATTTACGCCGATAGTCGCCTTTATACATGCCACCGATTTGTGGCACCGACACATGAGATTCGTCTGCGAAAACAATCGCATGATCGGGAATAAACTCGAACAGGGTGGGGGGCGGCTCACCGGGCGCACGGCCTGTCAGGTAGCGCGAATAGTTCTCGATCCCGTTGCAAACGCCTGTGGCTTCAAGCATTTCGATGTCAAAGTTGGTGCGCTGCTCAAGGCGTTGCGCTTCTAGAAGCTTACCTTCGTTCACCAACTGATCCAGCCGCGTGTTCAGCTCTTTTTTGATGTTCACCACGGCCTGCTGCATCGTCGGTTTTGGCGTCACGTAGTGGCTGTTGGCGTAGATCCGGATCTTGTCGAACGTGTCGGTCTTTTGCCCCGTCAGCGGATCAAATTCAGTGATCCCTTCAAGTTCTTCGCCAAAGAACGACAGTTTCCATGCGCGGTCGTCCAAATGCGCGGGCCACACTTCAAGACTGTCGCCCCGTACCCGGAAAGAGCCGCGTTGAAAGGCCTGATCGTTGCGGCGATATTGCTGCGCGATCAGATCGGCCATGATCTGGCGCTGGTCACACAGCTTGCCCGCAGCCAAATCCTGGGTCATCGCGCCATAGGTCTCGACCGACCCGATGCCGTAGATGCACGAGACCGAGGCGACGATAATCACATCGTCGCGCTCCAGCAGCGCGCGGGTGGCCGAATGGCGCATCCGGTCGATCTGCTCGTTAATCTGGCTCTCTTTCTCGATATAGGTGTCCGAGCGCGCGACATACGCCTCGGGCTGATAGTAATCGTAGTAGCTTACAAAGTACTCGACCGCGTTATCGGGAAAAAAGCCCTTGAACTCCCCATAAAGCTGGGCGGCCAGCGTCTTGTTCGGCGCTAGAATGATCGCGGGGCGCTGGGTTTCTTCGATCACCTTGGCCATCGTGAAGGTCTTCCCGGTGCCCGTGGCCCCCAAAAGGACCTGATCCCGTTCGCCATCATTTACGCCTGTCGCGAGCTCTTCGATGGCAGTTGGCTGGTCACCGGCTGCGTTGAATTCCGTCTCCATCCGAAAGGCAATGCCGCCTTCCAGCTTGGGGCGATCGCGAACGTCAGGTGCGGGGCTGTGCAGAACAGGAGTATTCATGGCGATTCCTTTACGAAACCTATAATTTGATCCGTTTTTGTTCTTCTTCAACCCACAGCGTCACGCGGCAGATCATTTATCTCCACCTTTTTGTCGCACTGTGTCAGAAATTAATCTTAAGTGTTATATATCAATAGCTTAGACTGGGTCTATACTGTAACATTTTTAGGCGCTAATCCACCTGCGGTTTTTTTTATTGCCAGGAATTCAGCCAAATTGTTACAAAATAAGGGCAAGCAGCAGAATTGGTTGCCGACCGGGACACACACCCACCCACCCCTCGCTCCCTCGTGGATCGGTCGGCAGCCAATCTTCTTCAATTCTCCCGACAATTCACCGCTTTCCGATCTTGTGACGCGAGATATTTTTGTGGATAATCTAGCGTCAGCCAAAAGGACTGCAGCGATGCGTGCACGGATTTACCAACCAGCCAAAACGGCCATGTCATCAGGGACGGCCAAGACCCACCACTGGGTACTGGAATACGCGCCCGCTTCAAAGCGCGAGGTGGATCCTTTGATGGGCTGGACATCGTCAGATGATACGCAATCCCAGGTAAAACTACGCTTCGACACCAAAGAGGCTGCTTTGGATTATGCAAAGGACAACGGTATCGAAGCGATTGTTCAAGAGCCGAAAAAGCGCAAAGCCAATATCCGGCCCGGCGGGTATGGCGATAACTTCGCGACCAACCGTCGTGGTGCGTGGACCCATTAGCAATCACGCCAGAGGCTTCTGGCGATCTCGGTCTGCGCATAGCACACGTGAACAACGTATCGTTGGCGTCCCCTGAAGGATTCGAACCCTCGGCCTGCCGATTAGAAGTCGGCTGCTCTATCCAGCTGAGCTAAGGGGACGCTTGGCGTTGGGTAACGCGGGCGGGCTGCGTTTTCCAGAGCAAAGTCAAACCCAGGCAGGCCTGCGGCTGCTGTCGACCAATGAAACGGCTGGGGCATGTGCACCGCCAAGGGCCAGCGTTGCCCGACGCAAAACCGCGATGCCGTCTTCCGAATGTGCGGGCAATCCTGCGCCCGAGACCGGCTCTCCGATGGTTAAGCGAAACGGCTGGCGATGTTTGTTCAGTGTTTCGTGAAACAGGGTGATATCACGCAACGTCGGATGGATCAGATCAAACAGGTAAAACAGCACCGAGTTGCGCGCGCGGATATTAATCGGGATCACTGGAAGCTCGAATTTACGCGCAATCATCGCGGCAGAGGGCATCCAGGGGCGCTCATGCAGCTTGAGCCCGCGTCGCTTTGCCAAACGGCCCGAAGGAAAGATCACGCCAAGCCGGCCTTCCTCGACGGCGGTTCGGGTCAGCGACATCGTCAGCCGTGTTTTCTTCAAGGATCGCCGTTCGGGCTTCCATTCGACAGGTACGATCATGTCGTCCATCTGCGGCAAAACCTTGAGGATATCGCCATTGGCATAGAAAAATAGATCGGGCCGGATAGACGCAATCAGATGATGCAGGATGATCCCGTCGGCGATGCCTGTCGGATGATTGGCCACAATCAAAGCGGGGCCATTGCGCGGGATGTTTGCAAGACCCGTCACATCGACGTCCCGCGCCAGCAAGCGCCCCAGGCGCCCCATAATAGACGCGGTCGCCTCGGCTTCAAATTCCGACGCCAGGCGCAGAGTTTTGCCATAGCTCAGCAGTCTGGTCAAAGCGCCCCGCGCAAGGTGCGCGTGGGTGCGCTCATAAAACAACCATGGCGCGCGATCAGCGATCAAAGGATCAAAACGAGCTTTCATATATGCTACAAAACCAAAGTCCCGCAACAGTTCCATGACGTTGCTTCGGGCGCTGTCTTTTGCGCTAAGCTTTGCCCAAAGCGGGCGTCCGGCTCGGCGATCCCTTGCGGGTCTCAAACCGAAGGATTGCGTCGGTTTTATGCTGGAACCTGTGCGCAAAGCGCCGCAAGGTGACATTATGAAAGCGCCTTTGATTGATAATTTGCAATACGCCAACTGGTCGGAAAAGATCTTTCGCCAGATGCGGGAGGGCGGCGTTGATGCCGTCCATGTGACGATCGCTTATCACGAAAGCTTTCGTGAAATGGTCCTTCAACTCGAGGCGTGGAATCGCTGGTTTGAACGCTTGCCCGGGCTGATCTTCAAAGGCACCACAGCCGACGATGTGCGCTTGGCACAAAAGACAGGGCGCACTGCGATTTTCTTTGGGTTTCAGAACCCTAGCCCGATTGAAGACGATATCGGCCTGATCGAGATTTGCCACCAGCTGGGCGTGCGCTTTATGCAGCTAACCTACAACAACCAGTCGCTGCTGGCGACCGGCTGTTACGAGGATGTCGACACCGGGCTGACCCGGTTCGGCAAGCAAGCGGTGGCCGAGATGAACCGCGTCGGGCTTGTGGTCGATATGAGCCATTCTGCCGACCGCTCGACGCTCGAAGCGATTGACCACTCGAGCCGTCCCATTGCGATCACCCATGCCAATCCCGCCTGGTGGCATGCTGCGCGGCGCAACAAGTCCGACGAGGTGCTTTCCGCGCTCACAAACCGCGGCGGCATGCTGGGGTTTTCGGTCTATCCGCATCATCTCAAAGAGGGCGGGGCCTGCACGTTGGAAAGCTTCTGCACCATGATCGCCGAAGCCGCATCGCGCTACGGTGCGCAGCATCTGGGTATCGGCACCGATCTTTGTCAGGATCAACCGGACAGTGTTGTCGAATGGATGCGCGTCGGGCGGTGGAGCAAAGAAATTGATTACGGTGAAGGCTCTGCCGACAATGCTGGTTTTCCGTCGATGCCCGATTGGTTCAGGGACAATCGCGATTTCGGCAATATCCGCGAGGGCCTGCATGCGGCAGGCTTCTCCGATCAGGAAACGGACGGTATTGTGGGCGCCAACTGGTTGCGTTTCTATGAAGAAAGCTTCGGCCCGGCATGAGAGACTTCGCAGATATCCCACAGGTTGCCCTGCGCCCACCTACACAAGTGATGCGATTGGCCCGGATGGGAGCCAGCTTTCCGACACGGCTGTCATTCCTGCGGACTTTATTGCGCCGCCTGGGCGCTGAGCGCGCCCGTGTGACGCGCCCGGTCTGGTCTATCTCGGCCGAAGGCTATGGCCACGCGGTTTATACCGTTCCTTTGGGTGGCCGGTCTTATTCATTGGTTGCGATCTCGACCGATCTGCCCGCCGATCAACGCTCGGACCGGGTGATCGCGGAAGCCTGGGATACCGCATATGTCCTTTACGACGGCATCCCCGATGATGCTGAAATCAAACGCATTATTGCCAACGCACCGCTTCAGGAAGCCGGGCGTTTCACCGAACGCGATCTGGTTCTGAGCCGCGCCAACAAATCCGTGCGCCTTTTTAATCATGTCGTTGAACGGCTTCGGGGCGGGGATCAGCCAGACCCTGAGATGATCCGAAACATCGGCTATCTGATGCGGACCACAGCCGTTTATGGCAATGGTAAATTCGGCATTGCAGACCGCGCCGTGATCGAAGAGCGTCCGGGACTTTCCGGACCGTTCATGGCCGAGATGCTGACCGTCTGGCTGATCCGCGGGTTCACCCATGATCTGGCCGAACATGTCGGCGGCGCGCGCATTGATCGCGACCTCAAGCGTCATCTGGGCATCGGCAACGCAACCGGTCTTGGCATGGCACCCTTTCTGGTGAGCCATCCGGTTTTGCTCAACAATTGGGTGGTTGTGCGTGAGACAGCGCTGGCACGCGTCCGTGCGATCGAAGCGTTGGATCAAGCCCAGATCATGGCGCTTTATGCGCTTCTGGAACGGGTCGCACAGCATCTTGCCGAATGGCAGGTGCCCGATCCCATTCACCAAGCCCGGATCGACGTGATGCGCGCGCAATGGTTAACGGTTGCAGGGCACATGACGCCCGAGATGTTAACATCTAACCGCCCGATCGATGCGCTGATCGGGTGGTCGGAAACCCTTAGCGTCGATACGCAGGAATTGTTGGTCGCGATGGTGCTTGAGCCGTTTGGCGATCTGATTGATGGGCTCACTGAATGTATGGTGGACCCTTTTGGGGCCATGCTTGATCCATTGATGCCCCTCGATGCACTCCGCACTTTGCTTGCGAATGACGCCTCTTGGATGCTGAAGTATGACTTCACAGCGCCACCCGAGCAGGCGCAATTCTGGTATGTGTCCGAAGAAAAACTTGAACCCCGTCTAGGGGACCGGCACACCGAAGCCGGCGCTGAACTGGAAACCCCGCTGGACATTGCACGGCAGGTCCAGGCAATGGCCCGCGATCTCAGCGAGACCGACGGCACTGTCGGCGACTTTCTTCGCGCGCATCCTGAACATCGTTGTGCCGTGCGGCGGATCCAGACGTTAAAGCGCCACCCATACGCTGAAATTCAAGAAAACCTGATCTCGGACAAGACCCATCCGATTGACATGCTACGCTGCAAGCTTTCATTCTTTGGAGCTGCGAAATTCGACCCAAAATCAACGCTTTGGACGCGTATTGCCTTGGTCCAGGGCGCCCCTTTGGCTGATGAACTGGACGCACCGGACGATTGGTGGCTGGCGAGCCTACCCGCATGATCCCATCTGTTGCAGAGCTGCAGGGCAGTCTTCTGAAAGCAGGGCGCGGGCTTAGCCTTTCCTTGGGCGTTGCCGAAGATATCGCGGCCGCCGCCCCCTTTTTCCTCGCAGCGGACGAGCTGAACGAGACCCTTGCCCAGCTTCTGCGCGAGATGGAAAGTGGGCGCGTGACACAAGTGATCGAAGCGATTGATGCCGCACTTTGCGACGGCAAGGCCGAGATTGCCGACAGCCGCGCGGCCCGCGCTCTTGTCGCGTCAGCCAGCTACCGCGCGCAACGCGTTGTCATTCTCAAAGCGGGTCATGTCGTTGCGCAAGAACCGGCAAAAAGCGCCAAGCCGCTCCCCCGGCGGAAGATGATCGACGATGCCCTGTGGGACCGCCTCCAAGAACTTGCAGCCCGCACCTATGTCCCTGCAAGCGACGCCTCGCGCGAAAAAGGGGCGGGCGCCGGCCTCACCGATAACGATTAACCTTGGTAAAGGCCTTCGTAGATCGGGCCGAGCGTGTTTGTCTCGAACAAGGACGACACGCTGGTGCCATTCCAGATGTTCAGGATGGCTTGCGCGAACATCGGAGCGGTTGGGACAATGCGGATGTTCTTGCAGCCCTTCACCGCCTCAGTCGGCTCAATCGAATCTGTAATCACAAGCGATTTCATGACCGATTTGCTCACCCGCTCGACTGCGGGGCCGGACAGGACGCCATGCGTGATGTAGCTGTGCACCTCGGTTGCGCCCGCCTCTGTCAGCACCTCGGCAGCTTTGCACAACGTGCCTGCGGTGTCGCAAATGTCATCAACGATGATACAGCGCTTGCCGCTCACATCCCCGATCACTGTCATCTCAGCAACTTCGCCAGCCTTCTCACGGCGTTTGTCTACAATGGCCAGCGGTGCGCCAATGCGCTGCGCCAGCTCCCGGGCGCGCGCAACGCCGCCAACATCCGGAGAGATCACCATGACATCTTCCATAGATCCGAAGGTCGACTTGATATCGAGCGCGAAAATCGGCGCTGCATAAAGGTTATCTACTGGAATATCGAAGAAACCCTGGATCTGCGCCGCGTGCAGGTCCATCGTCAAAACCCGCTCGATACCGGATTCCACAATCATATTCGCCACCAGCTTGGCCGAGATTGGCGTGCGCGCCTTGGTCCGGCGGTCCTGACGGGCATAGCCGAAATACGGGATCACAGCCGTGATGCGCGACGCTGAGGAACGCTTCAGCGCATCGGACATAATCAACAACTCCATCAGGTTATCGTTAGCCGGATTCGATGTGGGCTGGATGATGAACATATCCTCGCCGCGCACATTCTCGAACACCTCGACAAAGATTTCCTGGTCATTGAACCGCTCGACCCGGGCCTCCACCAACTCCACATTCACCCCGCGATGCATCGACATTCGGCGGGCAACAGCCTTGGACAAGGGACGATTTGCGTTGCCGGAAATCAGTTTCGGCTCAACGATACTAGGCATATGGAAGGGTCCCCCGGGGCTTTCGTTCTGTGACAGAATCGTGACGTTGACACCCCCTACCATGGGTCTAGGCTGCCGCAAAGATTTGCCATGCGCAGGAGGCTCAAATGGCCCATATCGACTACTATTTCGCAACAATTTCGCCCTACACCTACCTCGCAGGCCAGCGGCTGGAGGAGGTCGCGGCAAAGCATGGCGCCACAATCACCTACAAACCGCTCGACATCATGCAATTGTTCGCGCGCACGGGTGGCACGCCGCCCAAGGATCGCCATCCGAACCGGCAGGAATGGCGGCTTCAGGAAATGGCGCGCCAGTCGAAAAAGACCGGGCTTCCGCTCAACATCAAGCCCGCGCATTGGCCGACAAACATGGCGCCCTCTGCCTACGCCATTATCGCCGCGCAAGAGGCCGGTGGCGGTGATCTGGGCAAACTGGTGCATGGCCTGACATCGGCCTGCTGGGCGGGTGAACAGGACATCGCGCAGGACGATGTCATCAAGGATTGCCTCAGCGCGGCGGGCTTTGATCCGTCCCTTGCCGATAGCGGCTTGCTGCAAGGCGCCGAGATTTACACGCGCAATCTTGAAGATGCCGTCGCCGCCGGGGCATTCGGTGCGCCGTTCTATATCACCGACACCGATCAGCGCTTTTGGGGGCAGGACCGGATTGATGATCTGGACGCGTATCTGGGCGGCGCACTTTAACATGCCACGCGATCATCGCGCGGGCCTGTCGGTTTACTGGGCGCAATACGGCACTGCACCTGATACGTTGCTGATCCACTGTTCACTTGCGCATCAAGGCGCATGGGCCCCGCTGGTCGCCAAGGCCGGGTTGAACGCTATCGCGTTTGATATGCCGGGTCACGGACGCAGCGCGAAATGGGACGGGGTCACTGATTATCAGGCGCAAACCACCTCGATCGCGCACAGCTTCTGCGATGCGCCGATGCACGTCATGGGCCATTCTTTCGGTGCAACGGTTGCCTTGCGCCTCGCGTTAGAGCATCCGGCCAGCCTTCGCTCTCTCACTTTGATTGAACCGGTTTTTTTCGCCGCTGCGCAGGGCACGCCCGAACATGCCGCACACGAGGTCGCTTTTGCGCCCTTCGTCGCCGCGATGGAGGCCGAAGATCGCCCCAGGGCCGCACGGCTGTTCACTGATATCTGGGGCACCGGCGCACCGTGGGAGAGCTTGCCTGACAGTCAGCAGCGCGCGCTCACCGATCGGATCCATTTGATCCTTGCCGGGGCACCTGCGATCAATGAAGACAACGCCGGTCAGCTCACGCCGGGACGCCTTGAGGCGCTGGAAACGCCAACGCTTTTGCTGCGGGGAAGCCGTTCAAATCCAGTAACCGCAGCCATCAACGCAACGCTCGCGCGTCGCTTGCCAAATGCAACATCCCACACGATCAATGGCGTCGGTCATATGGGCCCACTGACCCATGCTGCCGTCTTTGCGGCGCACATCAACCGCTTCCAGGCGCACATCACAACTGCCGTTTAGGCGCTGCCTGCGCTTTCGCTTTTTTCAAATATCCTCGCCGAAGGCGGCCTGACCGTGGCCCGTTGGCTCGTCAATGATGTGGTCTTCCCACTCCTCTTCCGGCACCTCGAATTCAGGCACCGTCCAGCCCTGAACCGACACGCCCGCGTCATGCACGGTCTGCGGATCGCCGGAAATCAACGGATGCCAATCATAAAGTGGCTTGCCTTCATGCAGCAGCCGGTAGGCGCAGGTCTCGGGCATCCAATAAGCGATATCTGGCAGGGTCTTGGGCGACAGCTGCACACATTCGGGCACAAATTGCAGGCGAATGTCATACTGCGCGCAGCGACAGGTCTGATCGTCCAGCAGACGGCAGGCCACGCGGGTCAGTGCGACCTCTTGCGTCTCTTCATCTTCGAGCTTGTTCAGGCAGCATTTCCCGCATCCATCGCACAGGGCTTCCCATTCGCTGGGCGACATCTTCTGAAGCGGCACCCGTTCCCAAAACCTATGACGTAGGCCGTCGCGGTGGATCGGGTCTTGAAAGCTCATGCGAGGATCGCACGGGCGCGGGCGCAATCGGCACCCATCTGGGTCACCAATGCGTCGATGCCATCAAATTTCATCTCGGGCCGCAGGAAATCGACCAAGGCAACTGACAGATGGGATCCGTAAAGATCCCCTTTGAAATCAAACAGGAACGTCTCGCAGTTCGGGACATTTTCGCCAAACATCGGGCGCACTCCAATAGAGCTTGCACCGATATAGCTGCCTTGATGTGGGCCGCTTAGAACATCGACACGCACAGCGTAGACGCCGAATTTCGGCGGGTGTAGCCCCAGGATGGACATGTTTGCAGTCGGATACCCCAGATGCCGCCCGCGCTGATCGCCGCGGATCACTTCGCCTTCGATCCGGTGGTAGTGTCCAAGCATTTTTGCTGCATCTCCGGGGCGCCCATCAGACAGGGCCTCGCGGATATTCGTGGACGAGACGTTGCCTTGAACGCCTTGCACCAAATCAGCGACTGTCACGCCAAAGCCCATTTCGGCGCCAAAATCTGCAAGCATGCCGGATGTCCCGCTACGGCCTTTGCCAAAACAAAAGTCGCGTCCCACGACGATGTGTTTCAGCCCCAGTGCATCAACGATAATGGCTTGGGCAAATTCGCGCGCTGTGAGAGCGGCAAGGCGGGCGTTGAAGCTGATCTCGTACAGCCGCTCGACGCCAAGCTTTTCAAGCCGGTTAGCCTTGGCTTCGGCATTCATCAGGCGAAAGGCGGGGGCGTCTTTGGCGAAAAACTCGCGTGGATGGGGCTCAAACGTCATGACGCCAAGCGGCGCTTTGATCGCTTGACCGGCAGTGCGCGCGATGTCGATGACGGCCTGATGCCCCAGATGGACGCCATCAAAATTGCCAATCGCGGCGCTCGCGCCGCGATCTGAAGGGTCTACAAACTGGGTGTCCCGGATAATCCGCATGGGCAGGGAGGTAGCGCCGCAGCCCGCGCGGCGCAAGCGGTCAGTCGAACTTGCGCGACGGTGCCAGAACTGTCGCTTCGCCTTTCAACACGACCGTATCACCAACGGCACAATGCGTTTCAAGCTGGACCCGGCGGCGGGCATAGTCAATCTCGAGGACTTTTACCTCTGCATAAACCATGTCACCGGGGCGCACAGGCGCCATGAATTTAAGCGATTGACCCAGATACACCGTGCCGTGGCCCGGTAATTGTTCGCCAATTACCGCAGAGATCAACCCGGCGGTCAGCATCCCATGCGCAATGCGACCCTCAAAGATGGTGTCCATCGCGTAGGCATCGTCCATATGCACAGGATTATGATCGGTCGACACCTCTGCAAAAAGCTCGATGTCGCGATCTGTCACCTCTTTGCGGAGATAACGGACCATCCCGATTTCGAGGTCTTCAATGCAGATTGTGCCGCGCGGTTGGTTATCCAACATGAGTCTCTCCTACGAATGACTTGGTAACATATATACCAATGCAACTAAGATTTGGTAACTTAATTACTTTGCAAATGCAGAAAAGCAAGGAAATAGAGGGTCAGCGAAGATGACCTATTGTAAAGGTTGGATTGGACATTTCCTTTTGAATATAAGCGCTTAGCGCATCCGGGTCAGGATCATGCGACGTTTTGGTTTCGGCGGCAGCGAGTCCTCCGGAAATAAATAGAGAATCGATATCTTCTCCCATGGCCCCTTTGATGTCTGTCAGCACACCGTCCCCGATGGCGAGGATGTTGGCATCGGGCACGTCTTTTCCCAAAGCGGACAGACGTCGACGGGCCAGATCATAGATCGGCGGATGCGGCTTGCCGAAGTAAAGGCTTTCACCGCCCATTTCGGTGTAAAGCTTGGCTAATGCGCCCGCGCACCATTCACGCTTGTCGCCACGGTCCACCACAATGTCGGGGTTCGCGCAGAGCAGTTTGAGACCCTTTTGTTTGGCATAAAGAAAATCAGGGCGGTTGACGTCTGGATCGGCATAAGGGTCTTCGGGGCCAAGACAGACGATACCGTCTGCCTGATCCAGCGGGGTCCTGGTGATGTTGACCGGGTCTGTCACCACCGAGATTTCATCAAAGAACGGCGCGTCATGTTCCTGACCCATGACGTAGACCTTTTGTCCGACAACGCCGCGAAACATCGCGGCGCGCGCGCTGTCCCCAGAGGTCGCAATCGTATCCCAGGCATCGCGCGCAACCCCGATTTCAGCCAACTGTGCTTCAACGGCCAGACGTGGCCGCGGGGAGTTTGTGACCAAAACCACGGTGCCGCCTCTCTCCCGATAGTCTTGCATGGCTTTGACTGCTGACGGGAAGGGCGTCAGGCCATTGTGCAAACACCCCCACAGATCCACGAAAAGCGCGTCATAGCGGTCTGAGATGTCGGACAGGGACGAAATGATCTGGGTCATGGGGGGCCTCTGGTTTCAAGCGTAACGCTTCATGCGCGGCTTTTATCCAAATGAAAAGGGCGCCTCTTTGAGACGCCCTTTATTCTTTTCTACTGATTTGGCGTTCAGAGTTTGAGGTTTGGGATGATTTGCTTTTTGCGCGACATTACACCGGGAAGTACCACGTGATCGCCAGAGACGGACGCGTCAAAGGACTTCTCGGCAACCGTCTTGGTCAGATCGTTGGGAACCAGCATCGTGGCTTCTTCTTTCAGGATGTCCACCACGAACAGCAGAACTTGATCGACACCGTCTTCAGAGGCAACGGTCGTCATGCTCTCCATCAGGGAGGCTTTGCGATCAAGGATGATCGCGGGCTTGGTGGTTTCCAGAACGGACACCCGGAATTTGGTGCCCTCGACCGCGTATTCCTTGGAATCCATCCGCAGCAGTTCCGCGTCCGAGAACGCCGAAACGTCGGACTTTGCCGCGAAAAGCGCGTCTGCATATTCATGCAGGTCAACGTCAAGCTCTTTGGCAAGGCCGTGGGCCAGTGCTTCGTCGGCCTGCGTTGTGGTCGGAGAGCGGAATGCGAGTGTGTCGGACAGGATGCACGACAACATCGCCCCTTTGATATCCTTTGGCATCTGCGCGACGTCCTTGCCGATCAGCTCGTACATGATCGTGGCCGTACAGGCGACGGGGCGGACCGTGATATCAATGGGGCCTTTGGTTTCCAGACCACCAACCAGCTTGTGGTGGTCGATGATCGCTTGCACGTCCGCGTTGTTGATGTTGGCGGGCAGCTCTGCCGGGTTGTTGGTGTCCACGATGATTGCGGCCTGATCGTCTTCGACATCATCGATGATCCGCGGCTTGGGCAGGTTCCAGTGCTTGAGCATGAACGCCGCTTCTGTGTTGGGCTCCCCCAGCAAGACGGCCTCTGCTTCATGGTTTTTGATATGGTTCAGATACCATGCCCAGATCAGGGGCGACCCGGTGCTGTCGGTGTCGGGGGATTTGTGACCGAAAATGAGTGTGCTCATGACGCTGTCCTGCAGATGTGGGCAATTTGGGCGTGGTTTAAACGGCTGCGCGCGCCTTGTCACGGCCCTGTCAAAGGGGTGCGACCTTGCGTTCGGAAAGCGCCTCCGGCGGGGATATTTGGAAAAAGCGAAAGATCACAAGGGCAGTTGAGTAAGCGTATAGCCCTCTTGCGCCAGAAGGTTCAGAACGCCGGTCTCGCCGCCCAGATGTGCAGCCCCCATGCCGATAAGAAGGGTGTCATGCGCGTTCACGGCCTCGGCGATCACCGGCATCCATTTGAGGTTGCGACGGGTGAGTAGGACCTCTTCCATTTCCGCGAACATGATGTCGATCTCGTCTAGCTGTGCGCCGGGCATATCGCGCGCGGCCAGTCGCGAGAATTGCCAGGCTTTGACATGTTGCTGCGTGAAATAAAGATCAAGCAGCGTTGCAAACAGGGCGTCGGCCTCGCGGTTCATGGCAATGGTGGCCTGTAGCATCTCGATCTGGGCGTCCATGCTTTCACTGCCGAAAAGTGTGAAAAGCGTATCATAGGGCTCAAGCGCCTGTGTGGGTGTGTCTGCCGTTTCGGCACGGTTCATAATCATATGGTCCAGCCCGCGCTGACCGGTGACCATCCCCTCCATCGCGCAAGGCGGCACGCCAAGCATCAGCGCCAGATACCAGGGCTGGAATTTCGCGGCCATGAAGGCGGGGATTTGCCGTGCACGTGCCTGATCGGCAAGCGTTTGCCACACAGCTTCGGGCAACAGATCAGGCAAGGTCGGGCCTTCGGTAATGAACAGCAGGTCTGGCTTGGAGGCCAGATCGGCTTGCAGCTGTGCCTCGGCCGCCTTGGTGGTTTCCAGCAAGATCAGATCCGCATCGGGGATCAGCGGCGCGATCTGTGCCAGGATCGGTTCAAGCCGGGGGTCATAGACGTGCATTGTTCCGATCAGATGAAGGGTCTTGCCGCCCTTTGTCGCTTGCCAAAACAGCCCTTCCGGATACGGCGTTGCGGCGATGCTGGCATCCAGTTCCATGCGATCGGCATCGCTCAGCCGGTCAAGCACGGATGCGCCGTCGCAGCGCGCAAAGGCAGGCCCTCCAAGACAGATCAGGGCAAGGCAAAAGACAAGACGCAGCATGGGGATCCTTTCGGGATGAGTTGCGGAAGGCTAAGCGGCGCACCGCCGCATCGCAAGACATCTCAAATTTTGCAGATGCAGCCTGTTGACAGCATGTCGCGGCTTGATTATTTCCGCTGCGTTATCACTCGAACGAGTTGAGTGATAACATTGGGAGAAACTTTGAGCCAAGGAGCTGCAAAGATGGCATTGAAACCGCTTCATGACCGCGTGCTGGTACGCCGCACGGAAAGCGATGAGAAAACTTCCGGTGGACTGATTATCCCCGAAAGCGCGAAAGAAAAGCCTGCCGAGGGCGAAGTGATTGCTTGTGGTGAAGGCGCCCGCAAAGACAGCGGTGAGCTGATCGACATGGCTGTCAAAGAGGGTGACAAGATCCTGTTCGGCAAGTGGTCCGGCACCGAAGTGACCGTCGACGGCGAAGAGCTGTTGATGATGAAAGAAAGCGACATCCTGGGCATCATCGCCTGATCTCGCATCTTATCCAACGCAACTATCTGACATTCAGGAGCGCTAAAAATGGCTGCTAAAGACGTCAAATTCGATACCGACGCCCGCGACCGCATGCTGCGTGGCGTCAACATTCTGGCAGACGCCGTCAAGGTGACACTGGGCCCCAAAGGCCGCAACGTCGTTCTCGACAAATCCTTCGGCGCACCGCGCATCACCAAAGACGGTGTGTCTGTCGCCAAAGAGATCGAGCTTGAGGACAAGTTCGAAAACATGGGCGCGCAGATGGTCAAGGAAGTGGCTAGCCGCACCAATGATGAGGCCGGTGACGGCACCACGACTGCGACGGTTCTGGCACAAGCCATCGTCCGCGAAGGCATGAAATCGGTTGCCGCTGGCATGAACCCGATGGATCTCAAGCGTGGCATCGACATGGCAACCTCGAAAGTGGTTGAGGCCATCAAGGGCGCAGCCCGCGAAGTCAAAGACAGCGACGAAGTTGCGCAGGTCGGCACGATCTCTGCCAATGGCGAAGCTGAAATCGGCCGCCAGATCGCGGATGCGATGCAAAAGGTCGGCAACGAAGGCGTCATCACCGTCGAAGAGAACAAAGGCCTCGAGACCGAGACCGACGTCGTCGAAGGCATGCAGTTCGACCGTGGTTACCTGTCGCCGTACTTCGTGACCAACCCCGACAAGATGATTGCAGACCTTGAGGACTGCATGATCCTGCTGCACGAGAAGAAGCTCTCGTCGCTGCAGCCGATGGTTCCGCTGCTCGAGTCGGTGATCCAGTCGCAAAAGCCGCTTCTTATCATTGCAGAGGATGTCGAAGGTGAGGCTCTGGCCACGCTCGTCGTCAACAAACTGCGCGGCGGTCTTAAAATCGCAGCTGTCAAAGCACCGGGCTTCGGCGATCGCCGCAAAGCCATGCTGCAGGACATCGCGATCCTCACCGGTGGTCAGGTCATCTCCGAAGATCTGGGCATGAAGCTGGAATCCGTCACGATGGACATGCTGGGTTCGGCCAAGAAGATCACCATCACCAAAGACGAGACAACCATCGTCGACGGTAATGGTGAAAAGGCCGAGATCGAAGCACGCGTCGGCCAGATCCGTCAGCAGATCGAGGAAACAACCTCGGACTACGACCGCGAAAAACTGCAAGAGCGTGTGGCCAAGCTGGCTGGCGGTGTTGCCGTTATCCGCGTTGGCGGCATGACCGAAGTGGAAGTGAAAGAGCGTAAAGACCGTGTCGATGACGCACTGAACGCAACCCGCGCTGCGGTGCAGGAAGGTGTTGTCGTTGGTGGTGGTGTTGCGCTGGTTCAGGGCGGCAAAGCGCTTGACGGTCTGACGGGTGCAAACCCCGATCAGAACGCAGGCATCACCATCGTTCGCAAGGCCATCGAAGCGCCGCTGCGCCAGATCGCCGAGAACTCGGGCGTCGACGGTGCAGTTGTTGCCGGCAAGGTCCGCGAAAGCGACGACACGGCCTTTGGCTTTAACGCACAGACCGAAGAATATGGTGATCTGTTCAAGTTTGGTGTGATTGACCCCGCAAAGGTCGTCCGCACCGCGCTTGAGGACGCAGCTTCCATCGCGGGTCTGCTTATCACCACGGAAGCCATGGTTGCCGACAAGCCCGCCAAAGAAGGCGCAGGCGGTGCCGGTGGCGGCATGCCCGACATGGGCGGCATGGGCGGCATGATGTAAGCCAGTCGATCCTTTCAGGATCGGCGTTTCCCGATAGGGTTTTGCCACAGGCAAAATACCCAAAGGGGAAGTCGCTTAAGGTTAAGAAGGGGCCGCATTCACTGCGGCCCTTTTGCTTATTGATCCCCCGCCCGACATGCCTTCGGCGAGGATACTTGGACAAAGGTGAAGCAAGACGATAAGCGCAACGGATGCGCCTGTTCCTTCTCGTCTGTCTGGTGATGATCGCCTTTGCCTCGAACTCGGTTCTCAACCGCTTGGCCTTGGTTGATGCAGGTATGGGGCCTGCTAGTTTCGCCGGGATCCGCATGCTTTCGGGCGCGCTTGCCCTTGCTGCACTTGTCGCCATGCGCAGCAGGCCTGCCGACTGGTCGTTGCGGCCAGCGGGGGCGGGCAGCCTTTTGATTTACGTGATCGGGTTCTCGTTTGCTTATGTCACACTGGACGCGGGGGTCGGCGCGCTGATCCTGTTTGGCGGGGTGCAGGTGACCATGTTTGCAGGCGCCCTCATCGCCCGCGAGCCGATCTCGCTGCAGCGCTGGGCGGGCGCGCTCATCGCCTTTGCGGGGCTGGTCTATCTGATGTGGCCCAGCGGCGCGCAGGCACCCGCCCTTTCGGGTGTTGCGTTGATGACGCTGGGCGCGCTGGGGTGGGGGCTTTATTCGTTGGTGGGTCGCGGGGCCGCTGACCCGTTGCAGGACACGGCGATGAACTTTCTTTACGCCACCCCGCCCGTGCTGCTGATCGCATTGGTTCTGCGCGATGAGGTCAACCTTGCCGGTGCGGCACTGGCCACAATTGCGGGCGCGCTCACCTCAGGTCTGGGGTATGCGCTTTGGTATGGTGTTCTGCCCCGTATCGCGGCAACTACAGCGGCGATTGCCCAGCTGACCGTCCCGATTATCGCGCTCGGGGGCGGCATGCTCTTTTTGTCGGAAGAGCTTACACTTCGTTTTGCGATCGCCACCGCGCTGGTGCTGGGCGGGATCGGCCTGTCGCTTATAAGACGTTAGCTTCTTGCAGCACTTTGCGCGCTGAACGGAAGCAGTCATGCGCCATTGGCACGCCAGCATAGATGGCCACGACATGACAAATCGCGCGGATCTGCTCTTTGCTGACACCATTGGTCAATGCGCCACGACAGTGAATCTCAAACTCGTGCATCCGGCCCAAAGCGCCCAGCATCGCAAGGTTCATCATGCTGCGGGTCTTGGCGTCGATGGCGTCGTCGCCCCAGCCAAATCCCCACGCCCAGGCGGTCTGCCCCTCTTGAAAGGCGCGCGTAAACGCATCGGCGCCGTCCATCGCAGCGCTGACATAGTCTTCGCCCAAAGTGGCTTTGCGTCGCTCCAAACCAATCTTGAACAGGTCTTCGTCAAATACGCCCGACATCGCGATCTCCTCCAGATAATCGTCGGTGCTGAGAGTAGCATCCTGCTCTTGCTGGTCGAAGGAAAAGACGCCCAATCTTGCGTCGTCCACAAGTTCAT